>ENA-OQAS01000109-OQAS01000109.1-human-gut-metagenome-genome-assembly--contig:-NODE-109-length-41373-cov-12.183824_pt1 | contig 41373 bp, 46 predicted proteins | sample MGYA00242733_ERZ504523 | MGnify/ENA primary metagenome ERZ504523 (study PRJEB26092, sample SAMD00036239) | human gut metagenome | host: Homo sapiens | study: EMG produced TPA metagenomics assembly of...
GGGACTGCCCGGCCACGAATACGAGCTGGCCTCCAACGGTCTCAAGGGCGGCGGTGCCGTGCTGAGCTTCGAAGTGGTGCCGGGCGTCGACCCTGCGGACGTGCTTGACAACCTGCATATCTTCCGTTTGGCGGTGTCTCTGGGCGCGGTGGAATCGCTTGCCGAACTGCGTGCCGCATGACGCATTTCGAACTGCCGCGCGAGGAGCGTCTGAAGGTCGGCATCACCGACGAGCTGGTACGTCTCGCGGTCGGCGTCGAAGACAAGCAGGACCTCATCGAGGATCTCGGTCAGGCTTTCGACATCGCGTATGAGCACTATCTCAACCGTCATGCCGGCGAGAGTCTGTTCACCTTCGCGCAACACGTATATGCCTGAAAGTTTTGCCATCGGTAGGGATTTGAATATTAACTGGCACGCTATCTCACGAACCGGACAGGGGAAAGCGCCCCCTGTCCGGCTCGTGGACGTATGTGGGTCAGCTCCTGGACAGGCGATGGTTGGCTCGTGGACGGCCCTTGCCCAGCTCGCGGACATTGTCTGCATACGATTGCATTCTTTGGTAAATTTTTACTCGGGTTCGGCAATGGTTGCTGAACCTACGAAAGGTCATGCGACAAGACCTTTAAAGAGAAACCAAAGAAGGGAGTAATGCCATGCCGTTCCTTGTAGCGCTCCTTGTCATTGCGCTGATCATCGCGTTCCTGTTCCTGTCCACGTTGTTCATCGTGCCGCAGCAGCAGGCATACATCATCGAACGTTTCGGCAAGTTCAACAAGGTGCAGTTCGCGGGCATCCACATCCGTATCCCGTTCGTGGACCGTATCGCCATGAAAACCAACATGCGCGTCAACCAGCTCAACGTGCAGCTGGAGACCAAAACCCTCGACAATGTGTTCGTCACGGTCGTCGCCTCCACCCAGTTCCGTGTGAATCCGGAGAACGTTGCCACCGCTTACTATGAGTTGCGCGATCCGGCCGGCCAGTTGCGCTCCTACATGGAAGACGCCCTGCGTTCCGCCATTCCTGCGTTGAGCCTCGATGATGCTTTCGCCCGTAAGGATGATGTGGCCTTCGACGTGCAGAAGACCGTCGGCAACGAGATGTCCCGCTTCGGCTTCACCGTGGTCAAGACCCTGATCACCGCCATTGACCCGAGCCCGCAGGTCAAGAATGCCATGGATTCCATCAACGCAGCCCAGCGTGAGAAGGAGGCCACCCGGCAGCGCGCCGAGGCCCAGCGCATCCAGATTGAGACCCAAGCCGCTGCTGAAGCGGAGAAGACCCGTCTTCAGGGTGAAGGTCAGGCCAACTACCGTCGCGAGATCGCCAACGGTATCGTCGACCAGATCAAGAGCCTGCAGGCTGTCGGCATGAACATCGGCGATGTGAACAATGTGGTGCTGTTTAACCAGTACCTCGACGTGCTGCGCTCCTTGAGCGAATCCAACAACTCCAAGACCGTCGTGCTTCCAGCATCCACCCCTGGCGGATATCAGGATATGTACAGCCAGATCACGCAGGCGATGGTGACAGCCAACGAAACCGCGGAACGGAGCGCGTACACGCCGAAGCCGTCCCATACGGCCGCCCCATCGGTGCCGCGTATCTGACGAATATTGATCGAATGGCGTCTTTGGCCGCATGCGCCAATCGCGGGGTATGCGGCCAAAGACGAAACGAATCCCTCCTTCCATCGGGGAGCCGCGTGAATGTGACGGAGAATGCGGAAACGATGGAAGGAGGGATCGCGTATGGGTGCGTCGCCGTACCACGACGCACATCTTGTCATGGGAACGCTTCTGGACGCTATTCCAGTCCGATGAGCGCCCCGTGGGCCGGCATGGACGGGCGTTCCGCCTCATGCTGCTTCACGGATTGGATCTGTTTCTGCAGATCCATGACTTTCTTCTCCAGCCATGCGATGGTCATGGATTGGGAGATGACGAGCAGGTCGCGTTGATCGGCCGCGGCTTCATTGGCGAACGACTGCGCCTCCAGCATGATCTGCGGATCGGCCTTCCAACGTGCGATGGCGCGTTCGATGCGCTTGCTGCCCACGATCTTCGGATTGAGTCCCGCGCTGGCAAAGATGCTAGTCGGTCCGTTGCCCCGCAGATATTGCGCCATGCAACGCACCTGGAAATCCCTCGAATAGGTGATGCGGTCCATCGACGCCCGCTCCACCGCGGGCAGGGTGTTGAGGTAGTAGACCTCCGCTTGTGTGAAACGACGTTTCATGATGTCCCCCTCATGGTATGGAACCGTTCGGCTTCGTTTTCGATTCGTTGCGATGCCTTCATTGTATTTTCGTCGTTTCACGGTTCACTGCCATTTGGCACGAAACAAGGGATTCTGGCATGAAATAACATGTTCCATATCGTTCAGGCGGGGTTTCTTGAACGGTTTTCGAGTTTCAGGCACGCGCGGACCGTGGCTTCAGGGTGTTCCCTTAAGGGTGGCGAAGCGCGGTGAAACACTTTAGACTTAGGAGCAATTATCAACATATTCCCAGAAAACGAGGAGGTGAATGTGCCGGTAGGTAGCACATCCAACGCTGGGAAAACCGGTCGCGGTCCCATTATCGAGGTTAAAAACCTACGCAAGGAATATCCAGTGCTCGATGAGACCGTCGTAGCACTGGAACGTGTCAATCTCGCCATTCCGCAAGGGCAGATCTGCTGTATCTATGGCGAGTCCGGATCCGGTAAATCCACCCTGCTCAATCAGCTTGCCGGCATGGAAAAACCAACTAAAGGTGGTGTACGTATCACAGGTGTGCCCATCAGCAGGCTTGACGAACGGCAGCTGGCCGAATTCAGGCAGAAGCACCTTGGCTTCGTGTTCCAGTCGTACAATCTGCTGCCCAATCTCAATGCCATCGAGAATGTGGCCATGCCACTGATGTTCCGAGGCGTGCCGAAGCGTAAACGCGAGACGATCGCGCGTGCCATGCTCAAGCGGGTCGGCCTTGGCAAACGCATGAACCATTATCCGACCCAGATGTCTGGCGGTCAGCAGCAGCGCGTTGGCATCGCCCGCGCTTTCGTGACACGTCCGCAAGTGGTATTCGCCGACGAGCCGACCGGCAATCTCGATTCCAAAACCAAAACCGAAGTGATAGATATGATTTGCTCGTTCGCACGCGATTTCAACCAGACCATCGTGCTCGTCACACATGACGACAATATGGCGCAATACGCCGATCGCATCGTCACACTTCTTGACGGCCGCATCATCGGCGACCGGCTTACGTAACATTCATGACAACGCATATCGACAACTATGACGACAACAGAAGGGCCTTCCATGGGCAACAACACAAGAATCGCAACACTGCTCAACGGGGCAATCTCACTATTGGCGGTGGTCGCCATCACGTTGGTGTGCATTGTGCCGACGGCGTTCGCCGAAGATGGTGCCAATACTTCCGATGCTCCGGGTGCGGGAGCGGACAACAGTGTTGAGCAGATTGCTGGGCCGGTGCCGAACATCATTATCACCAATTTCACCTATGGCGACGGGTCGGTGGCGGTCGGCAGCACCTTCAACCTCGGTTTCACCTTCCAAAACATGGGCAAAGTGGCGGTGAGCAACATGGTGGTCACCGTGGACGGCGGTGAGAATTTTGCCATCTCCGGCGGTACGAACACGTTCTACTACGATGCACTGAATGCGGGAGCTGCGTTGACGCAGACCGTGCCGATGCAGACACTGGCCAGTGCGAAAAACGGCGCGCAGGGCATCGACATCAGCTTCAAATACGAGTATGTGGACGGTGCCGCACGCAGCTCCAACACTTCCGACATCAAAATTTCCGTACCCGTTTCGCAGCCTGATCGTTTTGAATTGAACGATCCAGTGGTGCCCAATATCGTCAACGCGGGTGAGGAACTACTATCACCATGGATTACGTGAACAAGGGCAAGGGCGACGTTTCCAATGTCGAGGCGAGCGTTGAAGGCGACGGTATCACCGCCACGCAGGCCAAGCAGTACGTCGGCAATGTGGCGTCCGGCGCGTCCGGCTCCATTGGATTCGCATTCACTGCGGACAAGCCCGGCGAAACCGAAGCGAAACTGACGGTGACGTATGAGAATTCCGATGGACAGCCGCAGACCAAGGAATTTCCGGTGAAAATCAATGCCGTTGAAGCTCCTGTTCCGGATGATTCCGATACGGATGTTGACGTCCAGGATCAGAGCATGCCGGTCTGGGTGTGGATAGTGGCGGCGGCCGTTGCACTCGTCGTGATTGTACTGACGGTCGTATTGGTGGTCCGTCACCGCCGTAAGAAGGCAAAGCAGGCGGCCGATGATGACGATTGGGATTGGGAGCCTGCCGATCTTGGAGCCGATAAGCAGGGTAAATCTACTGCCATGCTGCCGATGCGCCGACGCAGGTAATCGCCACGGCAGGTGGCACATCGGCCGCCTCCGTATCCGCAACGTCATCTTCCACTCCATCCGTCAAGGAGTAGGCATGCGATTTTCGGATATCGCACATACTTGCGCGCAGAATTTGCTGCGGCGCAAATCGCGTACGATTTTGACGGTGCTCGGCGTGATCGTCGGCTGCTGCTCCATCGTCCTGATGATTTCGATTGGACAAGGCATCAGCGAGCAGAATGAGCAGATGCTCAAGAGCATGGGCAATCTCAACGACATTACCGTCACAGCTGCCGGCGGCTCGGGCGCGTACGACAGCTCTGGCGTCGGTATGTCGAGTTTGTCTTCGTCGGACATGACATCATCGGATCATCAGGCCAAGCTTGACGATGCTGCGGTACAGACGTTCCGTGGCATTTCAGGCGTCGCGGCCGTGATGCCACAGCGGTCGGCGCAGAGCACCGTGGATCTCACTGCGGGAGCCGGATCCCGATACGTGGCTCAATATGCTTCTGTGATGGGTACGGATATGACCCAGCTTGAAGCATCGGGATACAAGCTCGTTCAAGGGCGTATGCCGAAGCGTGCCGGAGAAGTATTGCTCGGCAAATACGCGGCATACCAGTTTATGGATAAGTATCGTTCCGATGATGACTCCAGGCGTATCGCTCCCGGTGATTATGAGTGCGATGAGAACGGTTGCAAGGAGAGCGAGGGGGAGAAGCCGTTCTTCGACGTACTGACCACGAAACTCAATTTGATTACCGGAGCCGATTATCAAAGCCTGACGATTACCGCAAAATAGGCAGCACTTCGATGAGTTCCACCGATTCAGGCGACGGCGATGGTACTGCCAGTTCGCAGAATCCTGTGGTTTCCATGCCGCTCACCGTGTCGGTGTGTTGGACGCTTCAACCAATAATTACGATGCATTCAGCTCCGGTGTAGTCATGTCGCTGGAGGATATGGACACATTGCAGGCCAAAATCGACGGCAAAACCAATACCACCAGCCGGACCAAAACAAACTACGACCAAGTGGTGGTGCACGCTCAAAATATCAAGGATGTGCCGGGTATCGAAGCGCAGATCAAAATGTCTGGCTACCAAACCACGTCCTTCGAACAGACCCGCAAGGAGATTGAAAAGCAGAGTCGTGGCATCCAGCTCGCATTGGGAGGCATTGGCGCGGTGTCATTCCTGGTGGCGGCCATCGGCATCGCCAACACCATGATTATGTCCGTGTCGGAACGCACTCGGGAAATCGGCATTATGAAGGCGCTCGGCTGCTATGTGAAGGATATTCGCACGATGTTCCTATGTGAAGCAGGTGCCATCGGTCTGGTCGGTGGACTTATCGCCTGTCTGATTTCCGCCTTGGGGTCGCTGAGCATCAATCTGCTGTCGTTTGGTGGATTCAGTATGGAAAACGTAGGCAAAGCGATTATGGGCGGTGACGACGTGAGCCGAATCTCCGTGATTCCATGGTGGCTGTTTGTCGTGGCCGTGCTGTTTTCGATTCTGGTGGGCATACTCGCCGGTTTGGGGCCAGCTAATAAGGCTGTGAAGATTCCTGCGTTGGACGCCATCAAGAACGAGCAATAGCGATTGCGATTGACAATAATGCCTATGGTCGGCCATGTGCTGTTCAGCGTGGGCCGGCATTTCGCGATTGTTCAACGTTCCCTGTCGATTTTTGACGGTGCCGGCTAGTTGCGTGATTAACGGGCCAAGACGCGGCGAATGCGATCAGCCACCGCTTCCACAGTCAGCCCGTAACGTTCATCAAGCTCGGCAAGGGGCACACGATCGGTGAATTCTTTCGATGCGCCGAAATTGAGCGCATGCACAGTGGCTGCTTTCGGATTAGTGGAATTCGCGTAGAAAGCGGTCACCTTCTCACCCCAACCGCCTTCCAGCTGGCCATCCTCCAGGGTGACGACCACACGATGACCGTCGGCAAGCACGTCCAGCAGCTCGCCATCCATCGCGGAATACTGCTGCGCGTCGATAAGCGTCGCATTGATATCGTCGTCGTTTTCGAGCGTTGCCGCCACCTCGGCCGCCAACGGCAGTGTATTGCCCAAGCCGAGAATCGCCACTTCACGTCCCGGACGCACGATCTGGTACCGCGTGAAAGGCAATCGCCGGTAATATCGATCGTCGTCTCGTGCGCGTCGGCACGTTCGGCCGGGTCGAACGCCATATCGGCGGAACGTTCCATGGCAAGAATCTGCTCGCCGGGCATGCGGATAGCCGTCACACCATGATCAGACGGCCCCGTGGCCCATGCAAGCATGTCCAGCATCTGCTCTCCGCTGGTCGGTGCCAGACAGGTCACATCAGGCGTGTTGGCGAACATCGTCATATCGAACGTGCCGGAATGTGTATTGTCCGCGCCGGAAATGCCCGCTCCGAAAATCAGCAGCGTCGCCGGAACATGATTCAACGCCAGCTCCTGCTGCAACTGGTCGTAAATACGCTGGAAGAACGTGGCGGAAGTCGCCAGAACCGGCCGGCCTCCAGCCTTCGCGATGCCTGCGGCGAACGCGGCCGCATGCTCCTCGGTAATGCCGGTGTCCACATAATGCGATCCGGCACGTTCACGGAAATCACGGGTGATGCCATTCGAACCAGGGGTGGCGGGGGAGATGACCACCAGTCCCGGCTCGTTTTCGAAACGGGACTCCAACGAAGCCATGGCCATCTGACCGTAGTATTTGCGCGCGTCAAGCGGCTTGCCGAGCGCGCTGTCCGGATCCTGCCAATGATTCGCCTCGCATTGGCCGGCATGCGGCTGCGGATTGGTCTGGTTGCATCCGTCGGAACCATCCTGCGCCTCGGTCTCATCGCTGAAACCCAAGCCCTTGGTGGTGTGGATATGCAGCACGACGGGATGGTCGATATCCTTCAAGTCTTCAAGCGCCGCGACCAGCGTGTCCACATCGTTGCCCTGCTCCACATAACGGTAGTCAAGTCCGAACGCTTGAACAGATTCAGCTCCGCGGTTCCGTTCGACGCGCGCAGACGGGCAAGATTGCCGTACATGCCACCGAAATCTTCGGCGATCGACATCTCATTGTCGTTGACGACGATGATGAGATTACCGCCCTGTTCGGCAGCGTTGTTCAGTCCTTCGAAAGCGATCGCCGAGCTCAACGAACCGTCGCCGATGATGGCGATGACGTTGCCGATTTCGCTTGCTCCCGCAGCGGTATGTTGCATATCACGTGTTTTGGCAAGACCGCAGGCAAGGGAGATGGACGTGCCGGTATGGCCCAGCACGAAGGAATCATGCTCGCTTTCCAACGGATTGGTGAAACCTGTCACCTCGCCGAACCGCGACTCGTCCAGATACGCCTCGGCGCGCCCGGTAAGCATCTTGTGCACGTAGCTTTGGTGGGAGACATCGAAAACGAAACGGTCACGTGGAGAACCGAACACGCGGTGCAACGCCACGGTAAGCTCCACCACGCCAAGATTCGAACCGATGTGGCCACCATGCTTCCGGCCGTAATTCAACAGCGTGGAACGAATCTCCAGACACAGATCACGCAACTGTTGCGAAGAAAGGGCATGCACATCCGCCGGAGAATGAATCGAACCCAGTATGCCAGCGGTCATTATGCGCAACTGTCCTTCCCTGAACCTGTCTTCTTTACCGCGGAAAATCCTATCCCACTGTATGCCTCTGCCGGGGTGTCGGTTGTGAAATACCTGCAAAGTCTTCTCAACTGCGGCACAATGGAAACGATGAAATGAATCGAACCACCGAAAAACCGCGAAGGAGCGCTGACCATGAAAGCCGTATACGCAGCAGGAACCGATTATGACAATCCGCTGTCGCAACTCAAGGTGGGGGAGCTGGACACGCCCGAAACCAAGCCGTTCTGGAGTACCATCCACGTGGCCGCAGCCAGCGTGAACCACCACGACATCTGGAGCCTGCAGGGCGTGGGACTCTCCGCCGAACAGACGCCGATGATTCTCGGCACCGACGCGTCAGGCGTGCTCGACGAGGACATTCCTGTTCGCAAAGGGCTGAAAGCCGGAGCCGAAGTGGTGCTCTACACCTTCGTCGGCACCGACGGCGCGGCGTCATGCCGGGGGAGCGGCGCACCATCTATCCGAAAAATACGCGGGCACCATGCCGAAACCACCCAAGTGCCAGCGCCAACGTGTTCGCCAAACCCGCCAACCTGACCCTCGATGAGGCTGCCGCGCTCGGCACCAGCTGCTGACCGCCTACTCACTGCTGTTCACATCGGCCAACGTGAAACCGGGAGACACCGTGCTCGTCCAAGGCGCGGGCGGCGGCGTGTCCACAGCGGCCATCCAACTCGCCCATGCGGCAGGACTGGAAGTGTTCGTCACGTCACGCAGCGAAGAGAAACGAGACCGCGCGATCGCCATCGGAGCCGACGCCGCCTTCGAAACCGGCGCGCGACTGCCGCATAAGGTCGACGCTGTCATCGAATCGGTCGGCGCGGCCACCTGGAGCCATTCCGTCAAATCCGTACGCCCCGGCGGCACCATCGCCATCTGCGGAGCCACCACAGGAGACCAGCCTGGAGCCGAACTGACCCGCATCTTCTTCCAGGACATTCGCGTGCAAGGCAACACCATGGTTCGCGTGACGATTTCGCACGACTGCTCAAATTCGTGGAACACGCCGACCTGCACCCCGTCATCGACTCCACCTACGCGCTTGCCGACGCGCCCGCGGCGTTCCGCAAAGTGGTCGACGGCGACGTTTTCGGAAAGGTCGTGCTGCACATCGAGCCAAGTAAGTAAAGTAGGCGGTGTTCTGGAACACGTAAGTCTACGTAAATCCTTCGGAGGTTTTGATGGCAGACAACAAGCCTGAAGTCGCGGTGATCATGGGATCGGCAAGCGATTGGGAGACCATGAAGCACGCATGCGAGATGCTCGACCAGTTCGAGGTGCCGTACATGAAGCAGGTGATTTCCGCGCACCGCACCCCGGAACTGATGGGTGAGTTCGCGCACAACGCCCGTGCCAACGGGCTGAAGATCATCATCGCCGGCGCGGGCGGCGCGGCCCACCTGCCGGGCATGGTCGCGGCGCAGACCACACTGCCGGTCATCGGCGTGCCGGTACGCTCCCACGCGCTGTCCGGCTGGGATTCGCTGCTGTCCATCGTGCAGATGCCGGGCGCATTCCGGTGGCCACCACCGCCGTCGGCAACTCCGGCGCAACCAACGCCGGCCTGCTCGCGGTGAGCATTCTGAGCACCACCGACGAGCGACTGGCCAAGCGCTGCAGGACTATCGTGACTCCCTGAAGGAAAAGGTGGCTGAATCCAATGCCCAGCTTGTCTGAGGAAACCAACGGCCGTATCGAACGACTGATGCCCGGCGCGACCATCGGCATCATCGGTGGCGGCCAGCTCGGCCGCATGATGGCGCTGTCCGCACGCTACATGGGCTTCCGCATCGGCGTGCTCGACCCGACACCCGACTGTCCGGCCGCTCAGGTCGCGGATTTCCAAGTGACCGCCGAATACGACGACATCGCCGCCATCCGCGAACTGGCTGAAAAGTCCGACGTGCTCACCTACGAGTTGAGAACGTGGACGCCGACGCCATCGATCAAGTGCGTTCCCTCGCGGCGGCCCCGCAAGGCACCGATCTGCTGCGCGTCACGCAGGACCGTGTCAACGAGAAGCGGTTCATCAACGACCATGGCACGCCCACCGCGCCGTGGAAGGCTGTCAACAGCGTCGAGGAACTTGAAGCGGCACTTGATGAGATCCACTATCCGGCTGTGCTCAAAACCCGTTCCGGCGGTTACGACGGCCACGGCCAGACCGTGCTCAAGTCCGAAGCCGACTTGGAGCAGGTGCGCGCCCGCGCCGACCATGACGGCAGCTTCCCGCCAAGCATTCTGGAAGGCTTCGTCGATTTCGCGTTCGAAGCGAGCATCCTCGTCGCCGGCAACGGCAAGGATTACGTGACCTTCCCGATCGTGCGCAACGAGCATCGCAACAACATCCTGCACATGACCATCGCGCCGGCCGAAGTGGACGAAACCGTGGCCAAGGAGGCGCACGAGCTGGCGTTGCGACTGGCCAAAGGCTTCGAACTCGCCGGCATTCTGGCCATCGAACTGTTCATCACCAAAGACAACAAGGTCATCGTCAACGAACTGGCCCCACGTCCGCACAATTCCGGCCACTACACCATCGAGGCCTGCTCGTTCGACCAGTTCGACGCGCACATTCGCGGCATCGCCGGCTGGCCGCTCGAACAGCCGCAGCTGCTCAAGCCCGCCGTCATGGTCAACGTGCTCGGCCAGCATGTGGCGCCGACCCGTGCGCTCATCGCCGACCATCCCGAATGGAACGTGCACGACTACTGCAAGGCGGAAGTGCGCCACGACCGCAAGATGGGACACATCACCGTGCTGACCGACGACACCGCCAAAACCGTAGCCGACCTTGAAGCCACCGGCTGCTGGGACGACTTGAAGAAAGCCTGACATCATAAGTAATGAGTGAACATATCGTGCGGCAGACCCGCCAGAAAGACGCCATCCGCGACGCGCTGAACGGCTGCGACGAATTCATCTCCGCGCAGGAGCTGCACCGCAAGCTGGAAGACCGTGGCGAACATATCGGACTCGCCACGGTCTACCGGCAGCTCAACGCCCTGGCCGAGGCGGGCCGCGCCGACACGGTCCGCCTCGACGGCCAGCAGCTGTTCCGCCTGTGCGGCGACGACGGACACCATCATCACCTCGTCTGTACGAACTGCGGCAAAACCGTGGAAATTGAATCGCCTTCCGAAAGCTGGCTGAAAGGCATCTCCGACAAGTACGGCTTCACCATCGAACGGCACACGCTGGAGGTGTTCGGCCTGTGCGAGGACTGCCGGAAGGCGGACAAGTAGCGGCTGTCTGCCGTATTTCCGTTGGAATCGTATCGCCATCGGCGCAATCCAATCGTAAAAATCGTAAAGAAAAAACGTTGGACGTTGTCTTTTTCAGACGCGTATATGACAATAGGGCATTGCAAACGAACTAAGTGGGGTTATGCGTGACCAAAGCAACATCGAAAAACGAGCCGATTGAGGAGCTCGACATCGCTACCGTGGACCCGATGGCCAAGAAAGCGGGCAAGGAGTTCCCCGGCTGGCTTTACGGCGTGCTATTCGTGCTGTTCGATGCGGTGGGCGTTGCCGCCCTGCAGATCGGTGTCAGCGAATCCGCCACTCGAGTCCAACTATCGAACAACATGTGGCTCACCGGCTGGGGATTCGTCGGCAAGATGTTCACCAGCGCTAATTTTGTGGCTGTGCTCAACCTCATACTGTGGGGCGTCCTGTACGTGATCCTGCTCATGCTCACCAACCGTTTCTGGGTGGCCACGCCGATATTTCTGGCGGTGACGTTCATCGTCGCCGTGATTGAGCATTTCAAAGTGTCGATTCGATACGAGGCGATTCTGCCAAGCGACCTGAACTTCCTCAAAGCCGACGCCGGCAATCTGATGAGTTTCATGCCGTCCGGCGCGCAATGGACCATTCTGATCGCGGTGGCGGCGTTTGCCGCGTTCGTGGCGCTGTTCGTCTTCCTGAACCGCCTCGACGCGCGTCACGGCAGACTGTTTCGCGGCTCCGACAAGCAATCCCGTTCCGTGAACGCGATCGCAAGACTGCTGCTGATCCTGCTTCCAGGCCTGTTCTTCACGCTGTATTCGATGCAGGTGAGCACCGTCGGCTCGTGGGCCAAAGGCTTCGCCACCGTCATGGGGGACAAGCCCTCCATGTGGGACTCCGTATACGACGCCCAGCGCAACGGGCCGCTGGTGGCGTTCACCCGTCAGCTCAACCCGAAAGTCATGGTCAAGCCGGACGACTATTCCGAAGAGACCATGAAGCAGGTCGCGGCCCGCTATGAGAAGGCCGCGAAGAAGATCAACGCGAAACGTTCCGCGAACATGACCGACAGCACCGTCATCTACGTGCTGTCCGAATCCTTCTCCGACCCGTCACGCGTGCCGGGACTCAAAGTCAACAAGGATTCCATGCCGAAGATCCGTGAGATCAAGCAGAATACCACGTCCGGCCTGATGCTGTCCTCCGGATACGGCGGCGGCACCGCCAACTTGGAATACATGGGACTGTCCGGCCTGAGCATGGCGAATTTCGATTCCTCCCTGACCAGCCCATACCAGCAGCTGGTGCCGAGCGAGCATTGGACGCCGACAATCAACCAGATGTGGGGCGCCGCAAAGAACTCCATCGGCCTGCACCCGTACGAATCGTCTATGTATTCGCGCGCCACCAACTACAAGAAGTTCGGCTTCTCGCATTTCTATACGTTGACCGGTCCGGACGTCATCTCTCATCAGGACAAGATCGACGATTCGCCGTACGTCTCCGACGAGGCCACCTACAAGAGCACGCTGGAACAGGTGAAGAAAACCAAGTCCAACCAGTTCCTGCAGGTCATCACCATGCAGAACCACATGCCTTACCACAAGTGGTACAAGCATAACGATTTCAAGGCGACCTCCACCACGGACAAACCGTTGAAGGACGACGAGCAGGAGTCCATCGAAACCTATCAGAAGGGCGCTTCGCTGACGGATGATGCGACCGCCGATTTCCTTGCCGAACTCGACAAGCTCGGCAAGCCGGTCACCGTGGTCTTCTACGGAGACCATCTGCCGGGCATCTACTCGTCGGCTTCCGCTGATGACGGCAACTCGCTGGCGTTGCATCAGACGGACTACTTCATCTGGTCCAACAAGGCTTCCGGCACGCAAGGCAACAAGATCGGCAACGCGACTATTCGTCGCCCAACTTCTTTGTGGCGCAGGCCGCCGAGCATATGGATGCCAAGGTGTCGCCGTATCTGGCGTTCCTCACCGAAATGCACTCCAAGATCTCGGCCATGGAACCGCCGGTGGTCAACAACATCCAAGGCTGGGACCGTATTCCGGAAGGTCAGAACATCTACCTTGACTCCAAGGGCAATCCCATGGCCGAAAGCGATTTCGACGCCGAAACCAAACAGCTGATGGCGGATTACAAGCTCATCCAGTACGACATCACCACGGGGAAGAATTACCTGAAAGACACCTCCTTCATGGACCTGCCGTAACGAGGACGGCGCGCCTGCCGCACGGCTCGACACTCGACGTACCGTTGTGCGCCTTCGTGTCGTGCCGCACGGAATTCGCGCACGTCCTCGTCACGGCAGGAGTGTGGTGGGCGACGACGCGCCTGCCGCACAAATCTTAAAACATTGAGGGGCTGTTCCAAACTATTGGAACAGCCCCTCAACGGCTATTGGTTCAGCGCAGCCAACACACCATCATCACGCGTTCAGCGCTTTGAAACCGATGTCGTGACGGTAGAACATGCCCTTGGTGTCGAGCTTGTCGATGATCGCGTAGACCTTGTCCTGCGCGGCCTTGATGTCCGCAGCGGAGGACTCGACCAGCAGCACGCGACCGGAGTTGGCCACGAGACCATGCTCGCCACGTGCGACGCCCGCATAGTAGACATGGGAATCGTCATCTACCGTGATCTCAGGAATCGCGGCACCCTTGACCACGTTGGTCGGGTAACCTTCGGAAGCGATCACCACGCCAAGAGTGGCATTGTCCTCATCCCACGTGAATTCCGGGGTTTCGCCGTTGAGAATGGCGCTGATGCCGGCACCGAGATCGGACGTGAGCTTCGGCAGCACCACTTCGGTCTCTGGATCGCCGAAACGCGCGTTGAACTCAATGACCTTCGGGCCGTCGGCGGTGGCGATGAGGCCGGCGTACAGAATGCCGGTGAACGGCGTGCCCTCGTCGGCCATGGCCTGAACGGTCGGCTTGACGATGGTTTCGATGGCGGTGTCGATCACATCCTGACCGATCTGCGGAACCGGGCTGTAGGCGCCCATGCCGCCGGTGTTCGGACCCTTGTCGCCATCGTAGGCACGCTTATGATCCTGCGAAATCGGCATCGGCCAGAAATCGGTGCCGTTCACAAAGCTCATCAGAGAGAATTCCTGACCCTCAAGGAAATCCTCGATAACCACCTTCGCGCCGGCGTTGCCGAAGCGGTGGTCCACGAAAATGTCCTCCAAAGCGGCGATGGCGGTCTCCTCATCCATCGCCACGGTCACGCCCTTGCCTGCGGCCAGGCCATCGGCCTTGATGACGATCGGCGCGCCATGCTCGCGCACATAAGCGGTGGAACGCTCCAAATCGTCGAACGTCTGGTACTTCGCGGTCGGAATGTCGTGACGTTCCATAAGCTGCTTGGCGAAGTCCTTGGAACCCTCGATCTGCGCGGCGGCCTTGTTCGGGCCGAACGCCTTGATGCCGGCGGCCGCGAAATCGTCGACGATGCCTTCGATAAGCGGCACTTCCGGTCCGACGAACACCCAGTCGTAACCATTGTTCTTCACGAAATCGATGAGCGCCGCATGATTGGACGGGTTGAGCTGCGTGGTGCGGATGCCGTCAAGCTCCATGCCCGGATTGCCTGGGGCACAGTGACCTCGCTGACGCTGCCGCCACGCATGAGCGCGTGGGCGATGGCATGTTCACGCGCACCGGAACCAATGACCAGAACCTTCATATTTCCTCCTGTTGTATCCCTTATGGGGAAGAGTGCCAATCTCAAGAAATAATATCGGGGGTGCCTGTTCGGCTACCCCCGTATGTTCGTTTACTGCAGTTCGACGTCCTCGCCGGTCTTCTTGACGATATTGCCCAGCACATAGCCGGCCTCGCCATTGGACTTCAGCAGTTCCATGGTCTTATCGGCATCTTCGGCGCTGACGGCCAGCACCATGCCGATACCCATGTTGAAGATGTTGAACATTTCCATATGATCGATGCTGCCGGCCTTCTCGAGCACGTCGAAAATCGGGAGCACCGGCCAGGAGCCAAGGTTGATATGGGCGGCAAGACCGTCCGGAATCATACGCGGAATGTTCTCGATGAAACCGCCGCCGGTGATATGCGCGACGCCCTTGACCACGCCCGCCTTGAACAGCGGGGAAAGGGCCTTCACGTAAATCTTGGTCGGAGTGAGCAGCACGTCGCCAAGCTTCTCACCGCCCAGTTCGTCCAGTACGGTGTCCACGGTGTAGCCGACCTGCTCGAACAGGGCCTTGCGCACCAGGGAGAAACCGTTGGAATGCACGCCGGTGGACGGCAGGCCGATAAGCACGTCGCCCTCAGCGATGGTGGAGCCGTCGACGATAGCGGACTTTTCGGCCACGCCGACCGCGAAGCCAGCCAGATCGTACTCGTCCTCGTCATACATGCCCGGCATCTCGCGGTCTCGCCGCCGATCAGACCGGAACCGGCCTGCACGCAGCCGTCGGCCACGCCGGAGACGACCTGCTCGAGCAGAGCCGGATCGTTCTTGCCGCAGGCGATGTAATCCAGGAAGAACAGCGGCTCGGCGCCTGGGCGGCGATATCGTTGACGCACATGGCCACGCAGTCGATGCCGATGGTGTCGTGCTTGTTGGCCATCTTGGCCACGACCAGCTTGGTGCCGACGCCGTCGGTGCCGGAAATCAGCACCGGCTCCTTGTAACCGAGGGAAGCGAGATCGAACAATCCGCCGAAGCCGCCGATGCCGCCGACCACGCCCGGACGGTTGGTGCGCGCCACGTGGGACTTGATACGCTTGACGACTTCGTAACCGGCCTCAACGCTTACGCCGGCTTCCTCATATGCTTTTGGCATATCTAACCTTTCTCGGGTCTCAGTGTTCTTCTTGGGATGAAGTGGTGGTGTATTCGTTGCCTTCGTACTTGCTCTTGTACAGGGCGAATTCGGGCAGACGGACACGATCCTCCGGAGTGAGCGACTTCAGGAAGTCGGCTTCGTAGTCGTCCAAGGCGGTCGGATAGTCGCCGTTGAAGTAGGCTACGCACAGGCCGCCATACGGTGCGTCCGCGCCAAGGCCGATGGATTCCACCAAGCCGTCGAGCGACAGGAACGCCAGTGAATCGGCTCCGATGTAGTCGCGGATCTCGTCGACGGACTTCTTGGCCGCGATCAGCTCCTTGGTGGTGGAGATGTCGATGCCGTAGAAGCACGGGTACTTCAGCGGCGGGGAGCTGATGCGCATATGCACTTCGGCCGCCCCGGCCTCCTTGAGCATCTGCACGATGCGCTTCGAGGTGGTGCCGCGCACGATGGAATCATCGATGACGACCACGCGCTTGCCCTTGACCACGCCGCGCACTGCGGACAGCTTCATACGCACGCCCTGCTCGCGCAGCTCCTGCGTGGGCTGGATGAAGGTGCGTGCCACGTACTGGTTCTTGATCAGACCCATTTCGTTCGGCAGGCCGGCCTCCTCCGAATAGCCGGAAGCCGCCGACAGGGAGGAGTTCGGCACGGCGATGACCATATCGGCGTCGACGGGGGATTCCTGAGCCAGGCGCGCGCCCATGCGCTTGCGGGCCGAATGCACGTTCACGCCGTAGATGTTGGAATCGGGGCGTGCGAAGTAGATGAATTCCATCGAGCAGATGGCCAGCTGGGTCTGATCCGTGTAACGGTCGATGCGGTAGCCATCGTCATCCACGACCACGATCTCGCCCGGGCGGATGTCACGCACCAGTCGGCTCCGACAGTGTCGAGCGCGCAGGTCTCGGAAGCGAGCACATAGGCGCCGTTCGTCATCCTGCCAAGGGACAGCGGACGGAATCCGTTCGGATCGAGCGCGCCGATCATGGCATGTTCGGTCATGATCAGATAGGCGAAGCCGCCGTGCACGGTGTTGAGCGCTTCCTTGAGCTTGTCCATGAACGTGGGCTTGCTGGAACGACGGATGAGGTGCATGAGCACTTCGGTGTCGGAGTTCGAATGGAAGATCGCTCCCTCGTCCTCCAGCTTGCGGCGTAAGGAGGGGCAATTGGTGAGATTGCCGTTGTGACACAACGCCATATCCCCGTCATGGAAGCGGAAGATGAACGGCTGGATGTTGTCGGTGCCGCCGGAACCGGCTGTGGCGTAACGCACATGGCCGATCGCTTTGTCTCCTTTCAGGCGTTCGATTTCCCGTTCGTCGCTGAACACTTGGGTCAGCAGACCCGTTCCGCGATGACCGATGAGATGACCATTATCGTTGGAGACAATGCCGGCACCCTCCTGACCGCGATGCTGCAGCGCGTGTAGACCGAAGTAGGTGAGTCGGGCGGCGTCCGAGTGGCCCCAACGCCGAAAATACCGCATTCCTCGTGGATGTCTTCGAGTTCAGCTGACAAGCCAAAGCTCCTTCCAAAACCATGGAGACAAGGGGTTCGCTACCGTTCAACCCTACCAACCGGCGGCTACAAGCGGTGGGTCTCGGCATGGCTTGGTCGGTGTTTCAACTAGAGGTCGATAATATCGAACACTTGTTCGAAACCTATGCTATGATGATAGTTGGCAAGCATATGGTTCCGTACATGTGCGGCGGCCCTGCGATGTGATTGGTACCTCCTATTGGAAGGGTGTGGAAAAGAGGTTTCGGATGGTGGAGCGCACATATATCGCCATCGATCTGAAATCCTTCTACGCGTCATCCGAATGCGTGGAGCTGGGCTTCGACCCGCTGCGCACACACCTGGTCGTCGCCGACGAATCGCGCACCGACAAAACCATCTGCCTTGCCGTGTCGCCGTCATTGAAGGCTACGGGCTGCCCGGGCGTGCCCGATTGTTCGAAGTCAGGGAGAAACTGCGCCAAATCAACGCGGAACGGCAACTGCGCGCGCCAGGGCATCGATTCCGCGGCACATCGTATTACGCCGACGAGCTGGAAGCCGATCCGAGCCTGGCGGTCGACGTATACATCGCCAAGCCGAGAATGTCGCACTATCTCAACGCCAGCGGAAAAATATACGGCATCTACCTGAGGTACGCCTCCGCGGACGACATCCACGTCTACTCCATCGACGAAGTGTTCATGGACGCCACGCGCTACCTGCACGCCTACGGAAAAACCCCGCACGAACTGGCACGCGACATCGTGCGGGCGATCTACAACGAGACCGGCATCACCGCCACCGCAGGCATCGGCACCAACCTGTACCTGGCCAAAGTGGCCATGGACATCGTGGCCAAACATATTCCCGCCGACGCCGAAGGCGTGCGCATCGCCCAGCTCGACGAAATGTCGTACCGTCGGCTGCTCTGGGGGCACAGGCCACTTACCGACTTCTGGAGGGTCGGGCGCGGGTACGCGAAAAAACTCGAATCCCACGGCTCATGACCATGGGCGATATCGCCCGCTGCTCACTCGGGCGAGCCTCCGACTATTACAACGAGGAACTGCTCTACCGCCTGTTCGGCGTCAACGCGGAGCTGCTCATCGACCATGCGTGGGGATGGGAGCCCTGCACCATAGCCGACATCAAAGCGTACAAGCCCGCCGAACACAGTGTGGGGTCCGGGCAGGTGCTGACCAGTGTGACGCTGTTCGGCACCGCCCGGCTGATCGCGAAGGAAATGGCGGAAACACTGGCATTGGACTTGGTGAGCAAGGGGCTGAAAACCAACAGGGTGGCGCTCGCTGTCGGCTACGATACGGCAAGTCTTGACCCGGGGAGATTGGATGCTGGTGCGCCGATCGAGCTGAAACGCGCGGCCGAAGCCGCCGCGGCGTCATATACGGGGCCGGTCGGCACGGACTATTACGGCAGGCGCGTACCTAAAGCAGTGTCGGGTTCGGTCGATTTGGGTGGGTTCACCTCGTCGGCGTCAACGATTCGTACTGCGATCGATAGGCTGTTCTGCCGGCTTGTCGATTCGCGCCTGCTGGTGCGCAGGCTGAACGTGACGGCGCTTGATGTGGCGACGCCAACGGAATTGGCGGCGGGTAAACGCTACGAGCAGCCCGACCTGTTCTCTGCTGCCAGTGGGGGCGACGACGCGCAGACGGGTTCAGGGGAGCGGGGAAGCCATGGTGTGGCGGACGAGCGTTCTGAACAGGCCGTGCAGCAGGCTTTGCTGGACATCAAACGTAAATTCGGCAAGAACTCGGTTATTAAGGCCATGGACATGTTCGACGGGGCGACCGGCCAGCAGCGCAATAATCAGATTGGCGGTCATGCCGCATGATTGGTTGCTTGAGTGTGACCTGAGCGTGCTTGATGAGATAGCGGCTGAACGGTATTGGAAGATTGGAAGCGAATGAGGGGAACGTATGGCACTTACGGAAACGCATGACTACGACGACATCATTAACCTGCCGCACCACCAGTCTCGGCGTCACGCGCATATGGCGTTGTCCGGCAGGGCCGCGCAGTTCATGCCGTTCGCGGCGCTGACCGGGTATGAGGATGTGCTCAACCGCACAGTTCGCGTCAACGAGGAGGCCATTGCCAAGGCCAATACCCCGGTTGATGTGGCGGAAGGCTATATGCCGGCCTGAGCTATTGCCGGGTGGTGTGATTCGTTGGTTTGGTGAAGGCGAGCTTGTGCGGGCTGCGCGCGTGACGGCAGCGGTGGTTTGTATCGCCGGCGACTTATTCCGGCATGGGGTATGCGTCATGCAACAAAGCGGAGAAGCTTTCGCTCGCCATGCCATAGAACGCACCGAGCAGCAGTTGCAGAGCCAGGTCGTCCGGTAAGTCGTTGTCGTTGGCAAGGGAACCGAGAATGCCTTCAAATTTTTGCGGATTGTTGCTCCAGATTGCCGACATTTCCTGCAATGTCAGCAGTTTCGTTGCCAGCTCGGGGAACTTGGGCGACGACAGCAGACGGTTGATGGTGGCGGCGCGATATTCGGGCATCGGGTCTCCATCGTGCGTGTGATTGTTCTTCTGCGGTGCCCGTGGTGTCCCGATCCATGACCGGACGGCGGCGATGGAGCTGCTGCTTAAACCGGTAAATGCGCAGGCATGGCTCATGGCATAGGTCTTCTCGTCCGTTTCGCCGGTTAGGTAGCCGACATCCACGCCGAAGAAGTCGGCGATAGTCGCCATGGTTTCGTATTTGGGAAAACCGATTTCGCCCGATGAGGTGCGATTACCGGTGTTCAGCCATCTGCTGACGTCCTTTTGGTGGAATTTTGTGAGGTACTGCCGGTTCAATGCGCGTACGAAATCCAGTTGCGTGAGACCTCGTTCATCCATACATTGCTTGAGTCGTGTTCTCCAGCAGGCGCTGTTTCGTGTTGATATACCACTCATAGTATAAACCCCCTTCAAAATACGAGTGAATTATAACATGTTACGTCATTGACGCCATAGCAGGGATGAAAGAGGATAGACACCAAAAGGAGAGAACTCATCTGCTGTGGGACTCAACACCGTATTTCGCGTCTTGTGGAAGAAGGGAGAAGCTGCACGCGAAAAAATCACGCCCCCTGATGACGGGTTCCGCAAAGAGACCGATTCGTGGTCTTGGAATGACTGAAGGTCAGTCGTTTCTCATAGGGAACGCCGTCAGAAAGGAAGCAAGGTCATGTTCGCACAACTGGCAAACACGATTCTGCACGGCGTACGCATATTCGACGAGGCGGCAAAGAACACCACACCGGCCGAGATGAATCGCCCCGACGATTGCGACGAGCACGGAGCGGACATCATCGCGGCGAGAACTCCCGCAAGAAAGGAAACGACAATGACGTTCGATGACGAGCCGGGAAAGACGGCTTGCGGACTCTATATCGGGTCAGCGGGAAATGGGAACACGATTTGCGAAACGGCGACGCAGCTATTTCGGAAGAATTAAGGAGATGAAAATGAAAAACGGGACTGTGAAAATCAGCTGTGCCCTTGCGGCCTTGGCCCTAGTCATTACTGCGGGTCTTTCTGGATGCGGGGCAAATTCAGGTGATGCAAATTCGGCTACACAGCAATCTTCGGCAAGCGGTCAAAATAATGAAGCGGGGAAGAAATCCGTGGTCAAGACTCCTGATCTTTCTAAGATTTCTTGGAATGTTGATCCGGCGGCAGAAGGGAATACCCCTCGTTTGGCTCTTTCCTATACCAATGGTCTTGATGTGGATTTTCTTGAGTTCAAAGTTTCCTACAGCTTGAAGAATGAAGTTACCGATGATCAGCTTCAGTCTTTGTTCGGAGGAGATGATTGGACGACTCCTGAAGATGTGCGAGATAGTGGTTTGTCATGTGATGCCATCAAGTATGTTGCGGTAGGCGAGTCAGGCATGGAATATTGCACCGTCGGTGCTTTTAAAACCTCGGTGACTAATCAAATGGATTTGTGGAACGTTGCTCAGATTGATGCTGAGTATTACGATTCAAGCAATAAAACGCTTCAGAAAATCCAATATTTCCCTTCCAATAAGCGAACCGTTAAGGAAGGTCCTGCAACCGCAGCGTTCAAGTGGGTTGCCGGCAAGCATGCATCCATGATTCCTAAGCCGGACGTGTCGGTTGTGAAGAATATGAATGATTCTGATGATTCTTTGTATTTCCATGCATATTCGGCTGATCCCAATATGATGCAGAATTACGTCAGCCAATGTGAGCAAATGGGCTGGAAAGTTGAATCGCAAACCGAATATACTACTGCATTCGCAGTTAAGGATGGATATAAGCTAACCGTCCAGCAGAGTGATTATATGAGTGTTTCTTTGAATAAAGAAGAATGATGTTTAACACGGCAAGGACTTGAATCCAATATTGCAATTCAAGTCCTTGCCTTTTGTAAAGAAATATTAAATTAAATAATCATAAAAAATATGAATAAATTCATTGCCTGTATTCCACTCCATTTGCTTCAAGACTAGGGGTCAGTATGGGTGATGGAGTTGACTTGACTGAGGTCTGGAATATCGGAACTCAATTTATTTCCTTATGATTCATCCGAGAGAGGGAGAAGAACATGGGTAGGGAAGACGAGTTGCAGCCGTCGAATATCAATCAGACGATGCAGCTGACTCTGCCGGTTGATCACGCCTATGACGTGCTGAAGAACATGCTTTCCTGCAGCGCGATGTTTATGATGCGCCGCTGGGATGATGAGAAGCGGTCGATTTCGTTCAGTTCCTTCGATGATATCGATCTTGTTGCAGTGATTCATGAGAAATCCGAATCCGAATGTGAGGTCAGGGTAACGTCGGATAGCCGGGATGCGAATCGTGCTGTACGGCGTATCGGCGATTTCTTCCGGGACTACCAGGCGCAAGTCGGCATGACTTCAGTGCAGTTGGACCATGAGCGTCGAACGGCATCGCGGAGAGCGGATGCAAGGAAAGAGACAAAACATGGAAGCGGATCTGTGGCTGTTGCCTCCGAGTTGGCGCAACGTGTCTCCAATGCACCTCTTACCACGAAAATTCTCGTAGGCTTTGTCGTTCTTTTTATCGTCATAGGTCTTATCTGCGGCATCACCTCGTGCGGGGCTTCGTCCAAAGCGGCCAATGATGGGAAGATAGCGATTCCGGAGTCTTCATCCGAATTCGAAGGTGAAAACTACAAGGACGTGGTCACAAGACTGGAATCGGCGGGTTTCACCAATATTGAGACCGAAGGCCTTGGCGATCTGATCACAGGATTCTTCCATAAGGATGGGGACGTCAAGACAGTGTCGGTCAATGGAAGTACGAGCTATAGCTCCAATCAAAAATTCCGGCCGATGTACGGGTTGTCATCAGATATCATTCCTACTCAACAAGTAGCTCGTCATCGGAAAACGAGGATGATTCCACTTCTTCAGAGGAATCAAAGGCGGAAACTGACGATGCAGAGAACGAGCCCTCCAGCTCGTCTAACTCGTCGGAAGGCAAAAGCGAATCCCCGCAAACCGATGAAGGCAATATTTCGATGCAGAACAACCAGGAATTCGCCCAGATACTTGCGGGCGGAGATTCCGGGCAGGCCATCGAGAGTTTTGCAAACAAGTATCAGGGGCGCAATATCGAATTCGATGGCTATACGGCATCGGTATTACCGCATGACTCAAACAAGACACGATTCGACTATCTGATCCTTGCCGGAAATGTAGGGGGTACGTATGGTCCGAACTTCATTTCAGTGATGTGAATTATTACGATCTTCACTTGACCGGTGACAATGTTCCGAGCTCGTTTACTGAGGGGCTCAACATTCATGTCATCGCTGAAATCGAAAGCTATGACTCCGCATCCGGCTTGTTCGAGCTCAAACCTGTTTCCATCACGATGAGATGAGAATCGCCATGCCTGGATACATGCCATTCCCCAATGAGACGGTGACGCTCACCAGCCATTGCGCGCGCTGCAAGAACATCGACGGAGAGCAGAATAATGCCAAACTCATGCTCACCAATATGCGTCTGGTATACGAATGGAGCAGCAAAACACGGATGGGGGGGAGGACCTTTCATGCCTGTCCTACCCATTGAACGAGCTGGCAACGCAGAAAGACGAGATTCGAGCAGATTGCCAAACTTCAGATTATGAAACAAGCTTCAAACTCCACCCAGCCGGGGAGGAAGTCTCCTTCGTTTTCCGTAGCCCGGAGAAAAACGCGAGCCGTAAGGTGGCTGCCGCATGGCTGGACGCAATCAATATGGCGGTGACGGGAACCAAATCCTCCGCAGCCATGGCTTTACGCAGAAGCGTTCCTGGAGTCGAAATGCTAGCTGGTGCGTTGAAAGACACGTTCGATGTGGTCAAAACGACTTTTGCCGGCCCAAATACAAATCAGCGGAGCGCTTCCGCGAGAAAAGCCATCACGGCAAAATGCATTGGATGCAGAGCTCCGCTTTCGGGGTGGACCGGTATGACCGTGCAATGCAAATACTGCGATACGGTGCAGACGCTGTGACTGGAACGGATAACGGGCTAAACGGGAACGAGGAATAAGACATGGGCATGTTACGCGCAATCGGAGGAGCAGTAGGCGGAACTCTGGCCGACCAGTGGAAGGACGTCATCACTGCTGGTCGGTTTGACGAGCATTCCGCGGTCGTGCCCGGCGTTCTAAAGGATGAAGACAACGGCCGCGGCTCCAACGGGCGTGGCTCGGAAGGCGTCATCACCAACGGTTCAAAGATTTACGTGCCGGAGAACACGGCGGCGTTCATCTTCAACCAGTCCGGCATTGAGAATATCATCTCCCAGCCAGGCGGCTACGAATATCATGACGGGCAGGAAAGCATCTTCAATGGCGACGGAGTAAAGAAATCGATCTTCAAACAGATCGGCGAGCGCATCGGTTACGGCGGTATCACGTCCGATTACAAGCAGATTGCCTTTGTGAATCTGCGTGAGATTCGTGACATCAAGTTTGGCACGCGCGGCCCGCTCATGTATAACGATCTGTTCTATGGGACGGATCTTGAGATTTTCGCCTATGGTTCGTTCAGCATCCAAATCGGTGACCCGGTGCGTTTCATTCGTAATTTCGTTCCGGCAAACGTTACCTACTACTCGTTTGATGATCAGCGAGCACGTTCGCAGATTCTGGCTGAGTTTCTGCAGTCGTTCACGGTGGCACTGAATGCGCTGTCAACGCAGTACAGAATCTCGCAGTTGCCGGCGCAGGCGAACGATATTGCGGTCAAGGTGGCGAATGATAGGCAGAATGCGGGTACGTGGCCGGCAAGGTTCGGTTTCAATATCGTCAAAATCGGTATCGAGAACATCGAGTTCTCGGATGCCTCGCGTGAGCTGGTGCGGAAGTTCTCCGCCAACAAGATGGATCTGAAGGCGTATGAGGATGTGTCGCAGCATGCTTCGAATGTGGCGGCGCAGCAGAAGATCGCGCATGGTGTGGAGGAGCATGGGTTTGGTGATGCGGGCGCGATGATGTTTGGCGCGGCCTTTGCACAGGGCGTGAATCCTGTGACCGGGGCGCAGACCAATCCCGCGATTGCGGAGCAGCCTGTGGCGGCACAGCGGCAGACTTCTACTGCTGCGGCGCGTCCATGTCGGTCGTTGAACAGTTGGATGCGGTCAAGAAGCTCAAGGAACTGCTTGACGCGGGGATCTTGACCCAGAATGAATTCGATTCCAAGAAGAAACAGATTCTCGGTCTATAAAATCTGATGGTCTGTTATCTGCTGGTATCTCTATGTCGATGTGCGGTTGCGGATTTGATCGTGTGTCGCGTATGCTGTATGCCGGCATAGGGAATATCGAGGGAAAGAGAAGATTATGCCTAGGAGTTCCGGAAAGAGTTCTATGAGGAATCCGATGGGAAGCATGAGCACCAAGGCGAAGGTGATTGCGATCATTGTTGCTGTCGTAGTGATCATGGTGGGAACTATCATCGGATACCGCAAGATAGGGGGAATCTTCAATCCGAAGAAGGCCGAGCCTGAAATCACCACCACGATTGTCTCTCGTCAGCTGCAGACGATGCAGGACCTGACCACCGCCAAGGAAAACGATTATGGTTTCGAGGAATTCTCCGAGGGGAACATCGCCCATGTGAACAAGAAGAAGTTCACGATGTTCTACAGTTATGAGATTCGCGCCGGCGTTGACCTGGCCAAGGCGGAAATCAAGGTGCATGACGACACTCGCACGATTTCGATTACCTTGCCCAAGGCCACGTTGCAATCCGTGTCGGTGGATCCTGACTCGTTGCGCTTCTTCGACTCGGAGAGCTCGTTGTTCAATGGCAATGAGGTAACGGACACTGCCGAAGCGCTGAAACATGCCAAGAAATCGGCGTCCGACAAGGCTTCCAAGAGCGAACTTCTGCAGGAAGCCGATAAGCAGGCCAAGCAAATCGTGGAGAAGGCGTATTCGCCAATCGCCAAAGCGGACGGCTACAAGGTCCAGGTCCAGCTTGCCAATAAGTAGTAAGTGCTGTGCTGCCATGAAAGAACGTATCATGCTAATGCGCTTGTTTGTAGCAGATTTTAGGGGTTGGGATTTGCTTGTCTTCTTGTTTATGGCACCTTTTTCGCGTTGCCTCGAGTATGAACGTTGCAATTCCGCGGCTCGTACTCGGGCTAGCGCGTTCTGCATGCCACAAACAGGCCACTTAGTAATTTTTGGAGGTTAACGGCTTACCCCCAGAGCACCGATCATCGCGCATTCTCGAACATTTATACAGATGTTAGTTCATTGTCTAAATATTTATGCTTACGAGTATCATACTCATGAGTATGATACTCGTAAGCATAAAAACGTTGAAAACCTTATTGGATTAGCGGCCTACTGGCATTGGGACGAACTGCGATTTCGGAAACCTGCCAACAGCATCTGAGAGCGGAAATTCCAAAGTCGATTGGTCTTTTTCGCTGAGTTTTTGCTGTACATCCGAGTACCTCATTGTGTAAGTGCATAACGCAGAGAGAGGGTGTGTTCGGAATCTCTTCGGATTCCGAACACACCCTCTCTGGCTTACAGGCGGCTCATATCGAACCGGCCGCTAGGCGACCCCGCGCGGTCAGGCGGCGAAGTACTCCACGCCGGCTGCGAACAGCGGCTGGTCCTTCTCGCCGGGCACGTTCACGAATGTGCCGTTGCTGTAGCGCTCGGAGTGGCCCATCTTGCCGAACACGCGGCCGTCCGGACTGGTGATGCCTTCGATGGCCAGCAGCGAACCGTTCGGGTTCACATCCAGGTCCATGCCCGGCACGCCGGCCTCGTCCACATACTGCGTGGCGATCTGGCCGTTGGCCTTGAGCTGGGCGAGCACATCGTCGGAAGCCACGAAACGACCTTCGCCGTGGGAGATGGCGATGGTGTGCATGTCGCCCACCTCGGTCTTCGCCAGCCACGGGGAGAGGTTCGACGCCACGCGGGTGCGCACCAGACGGCTCTGGTGGCGGCCGATGGTGTTGAACGTCAGCGTCGGGCATTCGGCGGTCATCGGCACGATGTCGCCGTACGGCACCAGGCCAAGCTTGATAAGCGCCTGGAAACCGTTGCAGATGCCGAGCATCAGCCATCACGGTTGTTCAGCAGGTCGCGCACGGCCTCGGTCACGGCCGGAGCGCGGAAGAACGCGGTGATGAACTTGGCGGAGCCGTCCGGTTCGTCGCCGCCGGAGAAGCCGCCAGGGATCATGATGATCTGGCTCTTCTTGATCTCCTCTACCAACGCGTTGGTGGATTCGGCCACGGCCGCCGGGGTGAGGTTGTTCACGATGAGCGTGCTCACGTCGGCGCCCGCGCGTCGAAGGCGGCTGCGGAATCGTATTCGCAGTTGTTGCCTGGGAACACAGGGATGATCACATGCGGCTTGGCCACACCGGTGCCGGTGTATACGGTCTTCTTCGGAGCGTCGAAGGACATGGTTTCAACCGTCTTGCCCTTCTCCTCGCCCTTGGAACGGTACGGGAACACGGATTCGATGCCGCCCTCCACGCGTCCTGCAGCTCGGCCAGATCAAGCGTCTCGCCGGCGGCCACGAACGAATACTCCTCGGTGGTTTCGCCGACCTCGCTGACTTCCACCAGGTTGGACACGGCCGGAACCTTCGCGTTGTCGGCAAGCTCGATGATGAAGGAGCCATAGGCCGGAGCAAACAGGTCATCCACGGCAATGCCGTCGTCCAGCTTCACGCCGATCTGGTTGCCGACCGTCATCTTGAAGATCGCCTCGGCGGTGGCGCCGTAGCCGGAGTGGACACGGCCAGAGCGTCGCCGAAATCGGTGAGCTCCTCAACCGCGGAGAACACCTCCAGCAGCGAATCCTTGTCCGGGGTGAGGCCATCGGCCTTATAGCGCGGGGCGATGCGGACCACACGGTGCCGGCGCCCTTGAACTCGGGGGAGGTGGCGCGCTTCATATTGCCCACCGCCACGGCGAAGGAGATCAGGTCGGGGGAACGTCAAGCTGCTCGAAGGTGCCGGACATGGAGTCCTTGCCGCCGATCGCGCCCGCGCCCAGATCCACCTGGGCCATCAAAGCGCCCAGCACGGCGGCCATCGGCTTGCCCCAGCGTTCCGGCTCGTCGCGCAGCTTCTCGAAGTACTCTTGGAAGCTCAGATATGCATTCTCATGCTCGAAGCCGGCGGCCACCAGCTTGGACAGCGACTCGACTACGGACAGGTACGCGCCCGTGAACTGGTTCTTCTCCATAATGTACGGGTTGAAGCCCCACGTCATCGCGGAAGCGGTGGTGGTCTCGCCGAACACCGGCAGCTTGGCGACCATGGCCATGTTCGGGGTCAGCTGCTTCCTACCGCCGAACGGCATGAGCACGGTGCCCGCGCCGATGGTGGAATCGAAGCGTTCGGAAAGGCCCTTGTTGGAGGCCACGTTCAGGTCGGTGAGCATGGTGTGCATGCGCTCGGAAAGCGTGCCGGAAGTCCACGGCGTCGTGTAGCCGTGCTGCGCCTCGACATGCACCACCTGATGCTTCGGAGCACCATTGGAGGCGAGGAATTCGCGGGAAAGGTCCACGATCGTGTCGCCGTTCCACACCATCGTCATGCGCGGATCCTCGGTCACGGTCGCAATGACCTCGGCCTCGAGGTTCTCTTCCTTGGCGTAGCCGAGGAACTCGTCCACATCTTCGGCGGCCACGTCCACGGCCATGCGCTCCTGGGATTCGGAGATCGCCAGTTCGGTGCCGTCAAGACCCTCGTACTTCTTGGACACCTTGTTGAGGTCCACGTACAGGCCGTCGGCCAGCTCGCCGACCGCCACGGACACGCCACCGGCGCCGAAATCGTTGCAACGCTTGATCAGACGGCACGCGTCACCACGGCGGAACAGACGCTGCAGCTTGCGCTCAACCGGCGCGTTGCCCTTCTGCACTTCGGCGCCGTCAAGCTCCAGCGATTCGACGTTATGCGCCTTGGAAGCGCCGGTGGCGCCGCCGATGCCGTCACGACCGGTGCGGCCGCCGAGCAGGATGACCTTGTCTCCCGGAGCCGGGGTCTCGCGGCGCACATGATCGGCCGGAGTCGCGGCCACGACCGCGCCGACCTCCATGCGCTTGGCCACATAACCGGTGATAGATCTCATTCACCTGGCCGGTGGCCAGACCGATCTGGTTGCCGTAGGAGGAGTAGCCGGCCGCGGCGGTGGTGACGAGCTTACGCTGGGGGAGCTTGCCCTCAAGCGTTTCGGAAACCGGCACGGTCGGATCGGCGGCACCGGTCACACGCATCGCCTGATACACGTAGGAACGGCCCGACAGGGGGTCGCGGATGCAGCCGCCGATGCAGGTGGCCGCGCCACCGAACGGTTCGATCTCGGTCGGGTGGTTGTGCGTCTCGTTCTTGAACAGGAACAGCCAATCCTCGTCATGGCCGTTCACATCCACCTTCACCTTGACGGTGCAGGCGTTGATTTCCTCGGATTCGTCGAGATTCTTCAGAATGCCGTTCTTCTTAAGCCACTTCGCGCCGATCGTGCCCATATCCATCAGGCATACCGGCTTGGCGTCGCGGCCCAGCTCGTGACGCATCTCAAGATACTTGTCGAACGCGGCCTTGACGGTGGCATCGTCGATCGAAACCTCGTCAAGTTGCGTGCCGAACGTGGTGTGACGGCAATGGTCGGACCAATACGTGTCGATCACCTTGATCTCGGTGATCGTCGGGTCGCGCTGCTCCTCGGTGAAGTGCTCACGGCAGAACTGCAGGTCGGCCAGATCCATGGCGAGACCACGGTCCTCGATGAACTGCTCAAGCTCGGCGTCGCTCATAGAACGGAAGCCGTCGATGACTTCCACCTTGCCTGGCACCGGCACCTGGGTCTTCAGCGTGGTCTTGACATCCAGAGAGGCTTCACGGGCTTCCACCGGATTGATCACGTAATGCTTGATGGCCTCGACATCGGCTTCGGAAAGTTCGCCTTCCAACGCATACACCTTGGCGGAACGAACCGTCGGACGCTCGCCTTGGGAGATCAGCTGGATGCACTCGCTGGCGGAATCCGCACGCTGGTCGAACTGGCCGGGCAGATACTCCACCGCGAACACGGTGTCGGAACCGAAATCAGGCAGGTCGGCGTAGACGTTGTCCACCTGCGGCTCGCTGAACACGGTCGGCGTGGCCTGGGCGAACAGCTCCTCGCTGATGTCTTCCACGTCGTAACGGTTGACGAGACGGACGTTCTTCAAAGCTTCGATGCCGAGAATGGTGCGCAACTCGTTGGCGAGCTGCTGGGCCGCGACGTCAAAGCCCGGCTTCTTTTCCACGTACACGCGAAAAACCATGGTCAACTCCTTGAAAAAAGAGGGGTTATTGGATTTGGATTGACAAAAGAATGAAGGATTGCGATATAACAAGGAAGCCCGCATCCGGCTTTCGCTTCAGATGCGGGCTTGCAAACGCATTACTCTGCGACTTCGATGCCCTCGGACTTGGCGAGCTCGGCCAAGCGGCTTTCGATCTCCTCGTATGCCGGGATGATGTCGCCCAGGTCGCGGCGGAACAGGTCCTTATCGAGGTGCTCCACCTTGCCGGAATGGTCGCGCTGATCCCACAGACGGCAGGAATCCGGCGTGATTTCATCGGCGAGCAGCAGCGTGCCGTCGGAGGTGCGGCCCATCTCGATCTTGAAATCGACCAGCTTGACGTCGATCTTGGCGAAGATTTCGATCAGGGCTTCGTTGATGCGACGGGCGAGCGGCGCGATTTCGGCCAGATCCTCGCGGGTGCACACATCGAGCGCCACCAGATCGTCGTCGTTCACGAACGGATCGTGCAGGTCATCGTTCTTCAGGAAGTACTCCAGCACCGGTTCCTTGAGCTCGATGCCCTCTTCGACGCCAGGCGGGAGCAGAAGTGGCCGGCGCGGTGTTACGCAGCACGATCTCGAGCGGGAACATCGTGACCTTCTTGACCAGCTGGGAGGTCTCGCCCACGCGTGCCACCAGGTGGCTGTCGATGCCGCGCTTCTTGAGCAGATCGAAGATCAACGTGGTGATGAGGTTGTTCAGCCTGCCCTTGCCGGCGAAGTCTTCCTTCTTTTCGCCGTCACCTGCGGTAGCGGAGTTCTTGTATTCGACCCAGAGGACCTCCGGATCGTCAGTTGCGTACAGTTGCTTGGCTTTGCCCTCGTAGAGCTTTTCCAACTTCTCCATTACTCGCCTTTCCTGGTGTGTGGGAGGTAGATAGTTTGGTGAACTTGACGGTTAACAAGATACCAACGGGAGGCTACAATCGCGCGACTTTTGGGCGCGTTCCGGCAGCCTCGTCTCAGCATCCGGCGATAGCCGTCAAACGATTGCGATGTCGAGCGATTCGGCCACGTTCCCGCTTTGGCGCGCGCATCCGCCTCGTTGCCGCCGATGGCCAGCGCGACTGCCATGCGTCGGTGCCCATGCACTTCCGGCTTCGCGAAGATACGCAGGTCGGTACCCGGTTCGGCGAGCGCGGCGGCGACGTTGCGGAATTCCGCTTCGCCATCGCCCTGGACGACGATCGCATGGCTTGCCGCGACGGTGCCTTGCGGAATCGACAGGGCGACATGTTCCTGTGTGATCGGCAGGCCGAGGATCGCGCGCGCGTGCAATGCGAATTCGCTCAATCGCTGGGAAGCCATGGTGACCATGCCGGTATCGTGCGGACGAGGGGAGACCTCGTTGAACAGCACGTTTCCGTCGGTCAGCACGAACAGTTCGACGCCGAACACGCCCCAGCCTTTTTCGCCGGATGCCTTGGCCTTCGCCACCAGACCTTCCACGGCGGTTCGTGCGATGTGCTGGGCCTGTTCGAGCACGTCCGGCGTGAAGGTGGCCGGCTGCCAGGATTCGCGGTAGTCGCCGCTTTCCTGACGTTGTCCGATTGGAGCGCAGGTCACGATGCCGGCGCTGGAGCTGACGGTCAGTACGGTCAGCTCGTAGTCGAGTGGAGCGAGCGCCTCCACGATCACGCGTGACACGTCGCCTTCGTCGTGTGCGCGGCGGCCTTCCTGCGCTTCGGTCCAAGCCGCGTCGATCGCTTCCGTGGAACGTACCACGGACTGTCCGTGGCCGGAGGAGCTCATGATCGGCTTGACCACGCATGGATAGCCGACGATTTGCGCGCCCTCACGTAGTTCTTCCAGAGAGCCGGCGAAACGGTACGGGGTGGTCGGCAGTCCCAGTTCCTCGTGTGCGAGCACGCGCAGCGTTCGCGATCCATGCAGATCGCCGCGATTTCGGCGCTCGGCACCACCTGCGCGCCACGTGCTGCGGCGGCCGCAAGCTCGGAAGTGGCTATCGCTTCGACTTCCGGCACGATGATGTCCGGCTGGATTTCGTCGAACAGCGCGCGCAGCTGGTCCGCGTTGGCCATGTCGAGCACGCGGTATTCGTGCGCCACCTGTTGTGCCGGCGCGCGGCGTAGGAATCGGCCGCGCACACCCATGCGCCGAGTCTCATCAGTTCGATGGTGACTTCCTTGCCCAGCTCGCCGGAGCCAAGGAACAGAACACGGTCGGATGCTTGCCAAGCGGAGTGCCGAGGGCACGATTCTCTTCAGTCATGACTTCTATTGTGCCATCGGCGTAGGATGGAACGCATGTCCGAGAATGAGAAGAATGAAACGCAACCCCCCCTGACCATTGCCATGGTGGTCGACACGTCGGGGAATCGGGGCAATGGCACCTCGAATTCGGCGTTGCAGTGGGCGCAGGAGCTGGAGCGCCAGGGGCATCATGTCCGTTTGGTGGGCATCGGCGCGCCCGAATATCCCGCGCGCGTCAATCATGTGCCGTTGGTCAGCTGGGTGGCGAAGAAGCAGCAGATGCAGTTCGCCGAGCCGAGCGACACGCTGTTTCGCAAGGCGTTCGATGGTGTGGACGTGGTGCATATCTACACGCCGTTCCGTTTCGGCCAGCATGCCTGCAAGGTCGCCAAACAGATGGGCATCGCCGTTACGGCCGGCTACCACGTGCAGCCGGAGAACGTCACGTATTCCGCGGGGCCTTTGAAATATGTGCCCGGCATCGACTCGTTCATCTACTGGCTGTTCGACATATGGCTGTACCGCAAGATCGACCATGTGCATGTGCCGACCGAATTGGGTGCGAGCCTGCTGCGCTCGCATGGATACAAGTCGAAGCTGCATGTCATCTCCAACGGCTACGAATCGCGGTTCACGCCGAAGCGGCAGCGCAAGGCGGACGAGCCGTCGCCGGTGCCGTTCCGTATCGTCGCGTCGGGACGACTGACCAATGAGAAGAACCATGTCGCGTTGATCCGGGCGATCGCCCGCTGCCGTCACGCGCAGGACATCGAATTGGTGATCGCCGGCACCGGGCCGCTTAAGAAGAGGTTGCAGCGTATGGCCGGACGGCTGTTGTCTCGTCCGGCTTCGATCGGATTCCACCGGAATGCCGACATGCCGGCGTTGCTGCGTTCCGGCGATCTGCTGGTGCATCCGTCGATCGCCGATCTCGAATCGGTGAGTGTCATCGAAGGCATGGCCGCCGGTCTGGTGCCGGTGATTGCCTCGTCGTCGCTGAGCGCGGCCGGCCAGTTCGCGCTGCTGGACGAATCGTTGTTCCCCGTGGACGATGTGGACGCGCTGGCCCGTCGTATCGACTGGTGGATCGACCATCCGGCGCAGCTCGCCAAGTGGGGCGGCACCTACGCCAAACATACGAAAACCAATTATTCGGTGGAATCGTCCGTACGTAAGTTCGTCGCGATGGAACGTGAGGCGATCGCCGATAACCGTCGCTGAATGGCGCCTGCCGCAATCGCAATACAATCGTTATACATAAGCGAAAAGCCGGGAGCGATTTCCCGGCTTTCCTTGTTTTGCGGACTGTCTTTTACAGCAGTGCGACCAGCTCGTCCACCTGCTCGTCGGTCGTGGCCCAGCTGGTGCAGATGCGCATCACGGTATGCGTGTCGTCCGCCTTTTCCGTGAAGCCGAGACGGACGTCGCGTTGCAGACGTTCGGAGATCTCGTTGTCGAGCGTGACGAAGATCTGGTTGGTCGGCGCATCGAAAGTCAGCGTGTAGCCACGTTCCACCAGCACCTTGCGGATACGGTCCGCGGCATCGTTGGCGTGGCGGGCGATGCGCAGGTACAGGCCGTCGGTGAACAACGTGTCGAACTGCAGTCCCAGCAGCCATCCCTTGGCCAGCAGCGCGCCATGCTGCTTGACGATCGTCACGAAATGCTTCGGCATGTTGCCGTGCGTGAACACCACGGCCTCTCCGAACATCGCGCCCACCTTGGTGCCGCCGATATAGAACACGTCGGCGAGACGCGCGATGTCCTCGATCGTCACGTCGTTGCCGGAGGCGGTCAGCGCGTAGCCGAGACGCGCGCCGTCGATGAACAACGGCATGTCGTACTTCGTGCAGACCTTGCGGATCGCCTCGAGCTCGGCCAGCGTGTACAGCGTGCCGTATTCGGTGGCCTGCGAAATGTACACGCAGCCGGGGAACACCATATGCGTGTAGTTGCCGTCCGCGTAGAACGTGGCGCAGTATTCGTCGAGTTCATCCGCGTCGATTTTGCCGTCATGGTGGGGGAGCGTGAGCACTTTGTGGCCGGTGAATTCGATAGCGCCCGCCTCATGCACGTTCACATGTCCGGTGGTGGCCGCCACCACGCCCGCATACGGTGGGGTGATGGCGTCGATGACGACCTGGTTGGTCTGAGTGCCGCCGACGAGGAAGAAGATTTCGGCGTCCGGGCATGCGCAGGCCTCGCGGATTTTGGCTTTGGCGCTTTCGCAGACGTCGTCGGTGCGTAGCCGGGATACTGGTTGGTCGCGGTTTCGGCGAGACGGGCGATGATTTCCGGCGTCGCGGCGCAGGAGTAGTCGTTTTCGAAAGACAGCATGGTCGTTCCTTTTGTTGTGGGTTGCTTGCGATCGGGAAAGTCTGGTTCCGCGCGTCGGCCGCCGCGGATAGCAAAAAACCTCGGAATTTCTTCCGAGGTTTCACCGGGGTGGCTAACGCGGCTCGAACGCGCGACCTTCTGAACCACAATCAGATGCTCTACCAACTGAGCTATAGCCACCATGTTCTCACTTCCATGCGGAAGCGCAACGAATGGATACTATACACGATTTTTTGGATGTGCGCGCGTCGGCGTGTTGCGCTTCGGCCGTCAAGTGATGTTCATTATGTGAACGGAATGTTACGCACTTGATGGGTGGGTGCCTGATTTGTAGGCAATTCCAACGGAAGATGTCACGACGGGGTCGGCGGAAAGCCGGTCCCGTTTTGTTTTCCCCGGAAATGACTTCCATGGAAACGTGATTGAGAAAAGAGGAAACGATAATGCAGAAGATCAAGGCGTTTGGTGATTGGCTCACCAAATGGTTCACCGTGATCGTGATCGTATGGGCCGTGTTCAACTACTTCGTGCCGCAAACCAGCCTGTGGGGCAAGTCCTACACCGGATACTTCCTGGGCATCGTGCTGTTCGGCATGGGCCTGACGCTGACGCTCGACGATTTCAAACGTATCCTCACCCAGCCGCTGATGGTCGTCGTCGGCACGGTGGCCCACTTCGTGATCATGCCGTTGGTGGCCGTGCTGCTGTGCTGGATCTTCCGTCTCGACGGCCCGCTTGCCGTGGGCGTGATTCTGGTCGGCTGCTGCCCGTCCGGCACCTCATCCAACGTGATGAGCTATCTGAGCCGTGGCGACGTGGCGCTTGACGTGTCCATCGGCATCCTGTCCACGCTGTGCGCGCCGTTCATGATTCCTCTGCTGATGCAGTGGCTCGCCTCCCAGTATGTGACCGTGCCGGTCGAGTCCCTGTTCCTCAACGCGGTCAAGGTGGTGCTGTTCCCGATCGCGCTCGGTGTGATCTGCCACGCCATCTTCAAGGAGAAGATCGAGAAGGTCACGGTGCGCTGCCGATCGTGTCCCAGGTCGCCATCCTGCTCATCATCGGCGTCGTGGTCGCAGCCAATGGTTCGAAGCTGTTCGTGGCATCCTCGCTGCTTGCCATCCCGGTGGTCATCCTGCACAACCTGTGCGGCTACGCGCTGGGCTTCGGCTTCTCCAAGCTCATGTACAAGGTGTATCCGAAGGGCTTCCGCTACGCGCAGCAGAAGGCCATCACCTTCGAGGTCGGCATGCAGGATTCCGCTTTGGGCGCCACGCTGGCCCTGAGCTCCTTCGCGTCCAACCCGCTTGCCGCCGTGCCGTCCACCTTCTTCAGCGTATGGCACAACATCTCCGGTTCGGTGCTGTCCAGCTGGTGGCGCGAGCACGATGACAAGCATCAGATCCACCGGATTCCGACAATGGCGAGAAGGGTTCCGCGGCCAAGGCTTCGGAAGCCGGGGACGCCGTCAAGGATGAGTCCGAGGAAACGGTCAACGCCTGAATGTGATTCGTGGCATCGGTCAGGCAGCTCTGAACCGTACAGAACGGTTCAGAGGCTGTTCTGTTTTGACCTGTTTTTCCATGGCGATGTTAGATTGTGTTGCTTTGCGCTGAAGTTCGGTTAAGTATTGAAAATATTGGGATTTAGGGGTGTTTTGCCCCGTGTCATATGTTCGTTTGCGGTATACTAAAGGTGAAGGCCGGAGTTGCAGATCGGTCGAGAATTCGTCAGGTCGCAATGAGGCGCCGATGGCCGTGAGGCCCATGCGCAACGCCTTCAAGATATAACTGAAGAACAACCGAATATAGCGATTCGAGATGGCGGCATAGGCAGTACGGCGAGGGCGCCGGGCCGCATGGGGTTATGAAAAGACTCAGAGGTTTGAAGCGATGCGCGCAAGGTGGCGCGTGGGAGAGTGGCTCCGATGCCAGGATGGCGTCGGAGCCACTCTTCGTATAACGGCCGTTGCTGTCGCGACACGATTATCCAGCATTGTCCGGCAGACCTGTATACTGGTAATTTGTGTGTGCCAACGGCATGCCTTATGTAACAGGCGTGCGGGTTGGGATATCCCGGAACTCGATTGCATCACGCGCAGCAATGCGGCGGTGAGAGAGGGACGGGCCATCGGGCCGGTGGACTGTGGCTATCTTTACGATTCAGTGTCGTGGAGTGTGGGTGCAGTGCGGCGGTCACACGAAAACAAGAGAAACCACTGAATCGGAGAATTCAAGTTGCCTACTATTGAACAGCTCGTCCGTAAGGGACGTCAGGCAAAGCCGAAGAAGTCCAAGACTTTGGCACTGAAGGGAAGCCCGCTGCGTCGTGGCGTGTGCACCCGTGTTTACACCACCACCCCGAAGAAGCCGAACTCGGCACTGCGTAAGGTCGCCCGTGTGCGCCTGAGCTCCGGTGTGGAAGTCACCGCATACATCCCGGGCGAAGGCCACAACCTGCAGGAGCACTCCATCGTGCTCGTTCGCGGCGGCCGTGTCAAGGATCTGCCGGGTGTTCGTTACCACATCGTTCGTGGCGCCCTCGATACCCAGGGTGTGAAGGATCGCAAGCAGGGTCGTTCCCTGTACGGAGCAAAGAAGGCGAAGTAAGAGATATGTCACGTAAAGGACCTTCCAAGAAGCATCAGCTGCTGCCGGATCCGATCTACGGTTCCACCGTTGTGGCACAGCTCATCAACAAGATTCTGCTTGACGGCAAGAAGTCAATCGCCGAGGACATCGTCTACAGCGCTCTCGACATGGTCAAGGAGAAGACCGACCAGGAGCCGGTCGCCGTTCTCAAGCGCGCTCTGGACAACATCCGTCCGTCCCTCGAGGTTCGCTCCCGCCGTGTCGGTGGCGCTACCTACCAGGTCCCGGTCGAAGTGAAGCCGGCCGCGCCAACACGCTGTCTCTGCGCTGGCTCACCGACTTCTCCCGCGCCCGTCGCGAGAAGACCATGGCTGAGCGTCTGGCCAACGAAATCCTCGATGCCTCCAACGGCCTCGGTGCTTCTGTCAAGCGCCGCGAGGATACTCATAAGATGGCAGAGGCCAACAAGGCCTTCGCTCATTACCGCTGGTAATTAGTCGAGAACGAGAGTTAAGGAATAATCATGGCACTAGACGTGCTCAATGATCTCAACCAGATCCGTAACATCGGCATCATGGCTCACATCGATGCCGGTAAGACCACTACCACCGAGCGTATTCTGTTCTACACCGGTAAGAACTACAAGATCGGCGAGACCCACGATGGCGCCTCGACGATGGACTTCATGGCTCAGGAGCAGGAGCGCGGCATCACCATTCAGTCCGCTGCTACCACCTGCTTCTGGAACCGTCAGACCCATGACGAGAAGCAGAAGTTCCAGATCAACATCATCGATACCCCTGGCCACGTGGACTTCACGGCGAGGTGGAGCGCTCCCTGCGTGTGCTCGATGGTGCTGTCGCCGTGTTCGATGGCAAGGAAGGCGTGGAGCCGCAGTCCGAGACCGTGTGGCGTCAGGCTGACAAGTACGGCGTTCCGCGTATCTGCTTCATCAACAAGATGGATAAGCTCGGCGCTGACTTCTACTACTCCGTCGACACCATCAAGACCAAGCTGGGCGCGACCCCGCTGGTCGTCCAGCTGCCGATCGGCGCTGAGAACGACTTCGCCGGCGTCGTCGACCTTATCCGCATGAAGGCCTACGTCTGGAACGACGTTTCCGGCGATCTGGGTGCCCACTACGACACCACCGACATCCCGGCCGACCTGCAGGACAAGGCTGAGCAGTATCGTTCCGAGCTGCTCGACCAGGTCGCCGAGTCCGACGAGGAGCTGCTTGAGAAGTACCTCGAGTCCGGCGAACTGACCGAGGACGAGATCCGCGCCGGCATCCGCAAGCTCACCATCAACCGTGAGGCCTACCCGGTGCTCTGCGGCTCCGCCTTCAAGGACAAGGGTGTGCAGCCGATGCTGGACGCCGTCGTCGACTACCTGCCGAGCCCGGAGGACGTTCCGTCCATCGTCGGCTTCGACCCGCAGGACGAGTCCATCGAGATCGACCGCAAGCCGACCACCGATGATCCGTTCTCCGCACTGGTCTTCAAGATCTCCACCCACCCGTTCTACGGCAAGCTCGTGTTCGTGCGCGTGTACTCCGGTTCCGTCAAGCCGGGCGACACCGTCCTCGACTCCACCAAGGAGAAGAAGGAACGCGTCGGCAAGATCTTCCAGATGCACGCCGACAAGGAGAACCCGGTGGATGCCGCCGAAGCCGGCAACATCTACACCTTCGTGGGTCTGAAGAACGTCACCACCGGTGATACCCTGTGCGACGAGAAGTCCCCGATCTCCCTCGAATCCATGACCTTCCCGGATCCTGTGATCGAGGTGGCCGTGGAGCCGAAGACCAAGGCCGACCAGGAGAAGATGAGCATCGCTCTGGCGAAGCTGTCCGACGAGGATCCGACCTTCCAGGTGAAGACCGACGAAGAGTCCGGCCAGACCCTGATCTCCGGCATGGGCGAGCTGCAGCTCGACATCATCGTCGACCGTATGCGTCGTGAATTCAAGGTGGAGTGCAACGTCGGTAACCCGCAGGTTGCATACCGCGAGACGATCCGCAAGGCCGTCATGAACCAGGAATACACGCACAAGAAGCAGACCGGTGGTTCCGGCCAGTTCGCAAAGGTCCTGATGAACTTCGAGCCGCTCGACACCGAGAACGGCGAGACCTACGAGTTCGTCAACGAAGTCACCGGCGGCCACATCACCAAGGAATTCATTCCTTCCATCGATGCTGGCGTGCAGGAAGCCATGGAATCCGGCATCCTCGCCGGCTTCCCGGTGGTTGGCGTCAAGGCTACCGTCACCGACGGCCAGGTCCACGACGTCGATTCCTCCGAAATGGCCTTCAAGATCGCAGGTTCCATGTGCTTCAAGGAAGCTGCCCCGAAGGCCAAGCCGGTCATCCTCGAGCCGATCATGGCCGTGGAAGTGCGTACTCCGGAAGAGTACATGGGCGATGTGATGGGCGACATCAACGCACGTCGTGGTTCCATCCAGTCCATGACCGACTCCACCGGTGTCAAGGTCATCGACGCCAAGGTCCCGCTGTCCGAGATGTTCGGCTACATCGGCGATCTTCGCTCCAAGACCCAGGGCCGCGCAATGTTCACCATGCAGATGGACTCCTACGCTGAGGTTCCGAAGAACGTCTCCGAGGAGATCATCAAGGCCCAGCGCGGCGAGTGACACGCGCTGCCACTGAAGTGGAAACTGTCTCCAGTCAGCGCTAGTATTTTGTAGCGCTGACTGGGTTCGGGCTCCAAAGTGGCACAAACCCGTCAAACCCAGTAAAATGTAGCGAGTGCTTGAAGTGAGTTCAAGGCTTACTACGAGACGTCCAGGAGGACAAACACATGGCAAAGGAAAAGTACGAGCGTACTAAGCCGCACGTTAACATTGGTACCATCGGCCACGTCGATCACGGCAAGACCACCCTGACTGCAGCCATCTCCAAGGTGCTGCACGAGGAGTACCCGGATGTCAACCCGGAGTACGACTTCAACCAGATCGATTCCGCTCCGGAAGAGGCCGCCCGCGGTATCACCATCAACATCGCCCACATCGAGTACCAGACCGAGAAGCGTCACTACGCTCACGTCGACTGCCCGGGCCACGCCGACTTCGTGAAGAACATGATCACCGGCGCCGCTCAGATGGATGGCGCCATCCTCGTTGTGGCCGCCACCGACGGCCCGATGGCTCAGACCCGCGAGCACGTGCTGCTCGCTCGTCAGGTGGGCGTCCCGAAGATCCTCGTCGCTCTGAACAAGTGCGATATGGTCGACGACGACGAGCTCATCGAGCTCGTTGAGGAAGAGGTCCGTGACCTCCTCGACGAAAACGGCTTCGATCGCGATTGCCCGGTCATCCACGTGTCCGCTTACGGCGCACTGCACGATGACGCTCCGGACCACGAGAAGTGGGTTGAGCAGATCAAGAAGCTCATGGACGCCGTCGATGACTACATCCCGACCCCGGTCCACGATCTGGACAAGCCGTTCCTGATGCCGATCGAAGATGTCTTCACCATCTCCGGCCGTGGCACCGTGGTGACCGGCCGTGTCGAGCGTGGTAAGCTCCCGGTCAACTCCAACGTCGAGATCGTCGGCATCCGTCCGACCCAGACCACCACCGTCACCTCCATCGAGACCTTCCACAAGCAGATGGACGAGTGCGAGGCTGGCGACAACACCGGTCTGCTGCTCCGCGGCATCAACCGTGACCAGGTCGAGCGTGGCCAGGTTCTGGCTGCTCCGGGCTCCGTGACCCCGCACACCAAGTTCGAGGGCGAAGTCT
>ENA-OQAS01000110-OQAS01000110.1-human-gut-metagenome-genome-assembly--contig:-NODE-110-length-41345-cov-2.733320_pt1 | contig 41345 bp, 56 predicted proteins | sample MGYA00242733_ERZ504523 | MGnify/ENA primary metagenome ERZ504523 (study PRJEB26092, sample SAMD00036239) | human gut metagenome | host: Homo sapiens | study: EMG produced TPA metagenomics assembly of...
TTATACATATAACCATCAAAGGTAACGTGAAGTTGTGGAAATGGCCGGCCCCACAAAAACAGCGAAGGGGGAAAGAAAATGAGTAAAAATGAAATACCGAAACAAGATCCGAAACAGAAAAAGGGTCTTACAAATGCCCTGAAATATTTCTTTGGTGTTGGTGATGCCGGATTTGTTCTTATGAGTAATATCGAGACATTTTACTTTATGACATTTCTGACGGATCTGGCAGGCTTTGCAGCTGGTGTAGCTGGTGTGATCAATTCCGTATTTACCATTGTTGATGCATGTCTGTCCTGGCTTTACGGAGGAATCATCAATGGCACAAAAGCAAAGAAATGGGGGCGTTATCGTTCCTGGCTGATCATGGTTCCGTGGATGGTGCCGTTTCTGTACGCATTCATGTTCATACGTGTCAGTGATAATGAATGGCTTTCGGCAGTGGTGATCATTGCCGCATCCATCGCATCTCATGTGGCATGGAATTTCAGCTATGTTGCCAATGCAACCCTGATCAGTATTGTTGGCAAAACACCGGAAGACAAAGCAACGCTTGCATCCTCCAGGGCAACCTGGAATAACATAGGCGGTCTGTTGTTTTCCTATATGGGTCTTCCATTTGCAACACTTCTTGCCGGATATGTCGGTGAGAAAAATAAATTTGCAGCAGCAGCTTTCTGCCTGGGTATTCTGATGGTCGTAACCTATTTTGCCCATTTCAAGATGACGGAAGGCTATGAAGAGATTGAAACAGAAACAGCAGGAAAGAAAAATGACAAAACAAAGATCACGATCAGAGAGATGTTTGCTTCCCTGTTTCAGAATCCGCCTCTTATGGTCCTGATGCTGGCAGACCTTGCAAAATGGTGTGTGAAATTTGTAACAGCAGCATCTGCTATTTACTATTTCAGGGATGCAATGGGAAATCCGGGACTGATGACCACTTATCTTCTCTGTGTTGCCATCGGTGCCATCATCGGAGCTTTTTCCATGAGATACATTGCAAAAGCAATATCGTCCCGTACAACTATGATCATGCTTATGCAGGAATGGCAGTATCACTGTTCCTTGTATATATTTTCTATGGAAATGCAATGACAGTGATCGCCCTTATGACACTTGCCCAGTTCTTCTATGGTATGGCTTTTGCAGCTTCACCTGCACTTTATGCGGACACTGTAGTGTATGCAACATGGAAGAGCGGAAAAGATGCATCCGGATGGATCATGGGATTACAGAATCTTCCGCTGAAGATTGCCGTATTCTTAAGAGGAACGATCCTCAGCGCCTGTCTTGTGGCGGTAGGCTGGAAATCCGGAGTTGTTCTTGAGGGAACGGCCCGTCAGGGAATGACGATTTCCTTTGCACTTGTTCCAGCTATTTTCTGTCTGGCAGGTCTTCTGCTTCTGGTGTTTGGATTTAAGATCACAAAGGAAAAGGTTCTTCAGTATCAGGCTGAGATTGACGCAAGATCATAAAGATAAGTGATCGGGTATTTTGAAAGATCACAGGATAATAAAGGAGGAAGCATTATGTTGAAAGCATCGGAGATTTTACTTGAAACGATAAAAAGGACGGCAGGCCGGAACGACTTCTGAGACAGTATGAGGGTGCGACCTTTTACCCGCCGAACCCGGCAAATAATTATGTGCGTGGAAACCGTCACCGTGGTATGGAGCCTATGAAGGATCTTTTCGGGACTGAGATCCTCTGGCCCCAGGAACAGCTGGCTGCAATGCCACATGTAACAGAGGACAACAAGGTCATTGATGATATCACAGAATGGAAAGAGCAGCTGGTGATCCCGGATATTGTCGGTCAGTGCTCGGATCCGGCTTTATGGGAACCATTTAAACAGAAGGCACAGGAGATAAAGGATTCAGGAAGCCTTTTCATGGCATTTATGCTACAGGTGTTTTTGAGAGGCTTCACTTCCTGATGGGATTTGAGGATATGCTGGTGAACTTCCTTCTTGAGCCGGAGGATATGATGGATCTCTGCAATGCCATTGGGGAGTACCGTTTTCAGCTTACAAAGCTGATCGTTGATAATCTCCACCCGGATATCATCCTTTCCCACGATGACTGGGGTTCCAAGCAGTCCCTGTTCATCAGTCCGGACACATGGAGAGAATTTATCAAACCACAGTATGAAAGATCCTATAAATATATGAAAGACCATGGAGTGATCGTCATGCATCACGCAGATTCCTTCATGGAACCGATCATAGAGGATATGGTTGATCTTGGGATTGACATCTGGCAGGGAACACTTCCGCAGAATGATATTCCGAAGCTCCAGAAACAGCTGAACGGAAGAATGACACTTATGGGCGGAATCGATGCTTCGATCGTAGACCGTGTGGATTCCACAGAAGAAGAGATCCGTAAGGAGGTCAGAAGAGCATGTGAGGAGTATGCACCACACGGACATTTCATTCCATGTATTACCTATGGAGGTCCCGGTTGTCTGTTCCCTCATGTAGATTCAATTATTGATGACGAGATTGAAAAATATAATAAGGAGCATTCCTGTAATTAATTAAAAGCGCCAATTGAATAAAAAAGAACCTCAAGGTATGATTGAGTTGCATCTTGGCGGATGTAAACAAAACAATCAAGCACTGGAGGTTCCAAATGAATTATACACAGAATGAAAAGATTGAGCAAGTAACAGATTCAACAATGGTTGTCGGAGTTGATATCGGAAGCCAGATACATTATGCAAGAGCTTTTGATAACAGAGGACGCGAACTTACAAAACGTATTTTTTCTTTTCATAACGATCTGGAAGGGTTCAATTCTTTCAGCCTTTGGGCAGAGACACTTAAGACTGAGAATAAAAAGATTGCAGTTCTGATAAGAGACCTGGTATACAGCCGTGACGGGATCATGAAGCAGCACAACATATCTGCAAACAGGATTCAGAGATGGCTTGCAATACATTTCTCGGAATATCTGGGATTATATACACGATTTGATGCAATAAGCGGCCTGGCAGTGCTTGAAAAAGCACCATTGCCAAAAGATGTGATTGCGCTTGGAGCAAATGGGATCTGAAAGATCTGGCATGATAAAAAGATGCGTGGCAGAGGAGTTACTGAAGATAGGGCAAAGACCCTGGTTGAAGCTGCGCACAACAGTGTTGGACTTGACGGAGGGATTGGAACAAAAAGTGAATTATATATGCTGCTCAGGTTTCCAGCACGGTTTATCTTTACGGAGAACCGAAGACAAGTACCGTCTGGGCATCTATTGATCTGAAGCAGCGGCAGCTTTTTGATCTGGATTAAAATTTACATAATCTTTATTTGATTATTTGAAAAACAGTGCTATAGTAAAGTTGGTTCCGGTAAACGGATGATTTATGGATCCCAGAAGAGGACCGGGCGGAACCAAATTACTGTTGGCCGGTCAGGATCTGGATCAGGAAAGAAGGAAGAGGGAAAAAATTGCGTAAAAAATCACATATACTGTTAGGCAGATACCTGGCTGACCAGATGTCTGAGGTGTACAGTCTCCAGCAGCACAGAAAAGCGTTTTGCCTGGGCAATATCATGCCTGATCTGAAACCATCGTTTCTCACCACCAGACATGAGTTTTTCGGAACATTCGATCACCTCCAGAATAAGATGAGGGCGCTTGTCGAGAAGAACCCGGAGGAAGAGAATGCCAGAGTATACTGGAGAAGATTCGGTGAGGTCATGCATTATATGGCTGATTATTTTACTTTTCCTCATAACAAAACATACAAAGGAAATCTTGCAGCACATAATTCTTATGAAGCTGAGCTGAAGAACCGCCTGAGAGAATGTATCCTCAGCGGCGCAGCAGACAGCCAGCTGGAAGAAGCGAAGCAGTTTGAAAGCTTTGAGGAACTTGTGGAATATATCCGTGAGCGTCATGCATATTATCTGGAAAGCCCGCGGTGCATTGCCGATGACATCCGTTTTATCCTTCGGGTGTGCTATCAGGTTGTACAGGGGATTTTTCAGCTCTGTGTCAGAAAACAGTTTCATATGGGCGGACAGCCGGCAGTGACTGTCTGACAGTATATAAAAAGCCGCAGTGTGTGAGAGCACTGTGGCTTTTTTACGTTATGGTAAACTCTAAAAATCTTACAAAAATGTGAATAAAAAGTGAAAAATAGATGAATTGAAGGAGATATCCTACCAGAACAGTTGATTTCACGATTTTCGTATGCTAAAATAAATTGAATTAAACTTTAAGTTATCAAACGGTTTAAGGCAGACCTTTATTATAGGGGAAGTAAAGGGATGTTCAAGGAAAGAAGGGAGCATCTTAATAAATATGAAGAACAAGTACCTGAATAAGTTTTTTTGCATCACGATGTTATCAGCTATGGTACTGGCAATTCCAACCGGAGTAAAAGCCGCCGAGGAAGCAGATAATGTTGTTGCTGAGGAAGGTGTTTCAGGAGACGGGAGCGAGGTAAGTGAACCGGAACCAGAAGTTCCGGCAGAACCGGTGCCGACAGCTGCACCGGAACCAACAGATACACCGGCACCTGCGCCGACGGAAACACCGGAGCCAACTGCAACACCTGCGCCGACAGCGACACCTGCACCAACGGCAACACCGGAACCGACAGCGACACCTGCACCAACGGCAACGCCGGAGCCAACCGCAACACCTGCACCGACGGCAAGACCGGCCAGGGATGACTCTGCAAAGGTACAGGCGGTGATCCGGAAGATCAAAGCACTGGCAGGCAGAACGATCACAGCAGCAGATAAAGCGGAGATAGATAGCGTACGTGCAGCTTATGAGGCACTGTCTAATACAGAAAAGGCCAAGGTTACGAATTATAAGATCCTGACTGAGGCAGAAGCCAAGCTTGCAGCTGTCGACAAGAACGACAGTGATAACAAAAAAGACAACAAAAAAGATGATAGCAGCACGGAAGATAACAAGAATACAGAGATCACAGATGGAAATAACGCCACAGCAACACAGATCGGAGATCCTGTTTATGTGACAAATATGGTATCCAATCTCCATGCGGGCAAGGATTTTTATCTGGATAGTCTTAAGAGCAATTATCATCTGTCCTTCTCTGATGATTTTGCTTCTGTCATGGAAGAGATCGAAAGAGAATATAAAGAGAAGAACAAGCTTACCGATACGGAGAATACACTTCTGGTAAGAAACTGGCAGGATATCCTTGCTGTTTATATTTACGAAAAGAGCAAAGCAGGAGCAACGTCATTTACATTGGATGCATCCTGCAAGGATGATCTGGCAAGGATTTTTGCGGAGATGAACCCCATCGTCAGGGACAAGCAGGATATTACCAAGATATCCTACGGAAATCGCAAGATCAACTACTACATCAAGAAGAACAATATTGCAAAGGAAGACAGAAGCGTCCTTAAGAAATATGTGGAAACAGACTGTAAGCTTCTCTGTGCGGTAGTTACCGCATCCAAGGGCTTTGTCCGTGAAAGCGTGGGAGACAATGTTTCTGAGGATCGTGTAGATGTTATCACCGCAGCGTATTCACTGGTTGGTAAGGTCGGATATTTCTGGGGCGGTAAATCTACGGTGATCGGAGAAGATCCAAGCTGGGGCTCCGTTGAGAAGGTATCTGCAGACGGCAGCAGAAGCTCCGGTACGCTCCGTGCATATGGTCTGGACTGCAGCGGCTTTGTTACCTGGGCAGTGATCAATGGATATAAGGATCAGGGAATGCAGGCAGCAGTTGGAGACGGAACCTCTGACCAGTGGGAGAAGGCCGGTGTTGTCAGCGAAGCAGATGCACAGCCAGGAGATCTGGTATTCCAGAGAGGACCGGAAGCAGGAAGCAACAACCACGTTGGTATCCTGTGCGGAAAGACGGATTCCGGCGACTGGATCGCAGTACATTGTTCCTCAAGCAAGAATGGTGTAACGGTTGGTGAGGCATACAGTGCAAGCTTCCGTTATATCAGAAAGCCATCCTTCTATCAGGATACAACAGCGGAGGAAAATAAGACCACAGCTACAGAGAATGATGTTCTGACAGAGGAGAGTGCAGAAAAGCTCCTCACGGATGTGGTTAGATCTGATGCACTGAAGGATGCACTGGCATCCGGTGATACTGTTTCCAGTGACCTTCTTGCAGATTTTAAGAATAAGGCTTTGCAGGAGGATGAGGAAGAAGATGAAGTTGAGACGCTGACTCTGGATCAGGAGACCATGGACGATGCAGTGGATACATTTGATGATGATGTAGAAACACTGGAAATGGAAAACTAAGGGACAGCGATTGAAGATAAGGGCAGTCTCCCACGGGAGGCTGCCCTTTCTTACAATCGCTGCTTCAGACATAGGACATGATATTATGAAAAAAAGAAATTTCTGCCCCATGGCAGCCGCAGTGCTTACAGCTGCAGTGATCCTTCAGCCCTTTAGCACTTCGGCAGGGGCACTGGGTCAGATCCGCTCCATAGCAAAGAGCATTATTTCAGGCGAACCAAAGGAAGTAGAGGAACTGCGTCAGATGGAGGTTGCCCAGAGCGAAGAAGGGCATCAGGAATATTATTTCAAACAGCTTACGGAAGAAGAGCAGAGAGTATATCGGGAGCTGCTGAAAGGAATCCGTGCCCGGGAAAAGGAGTTTTATCTGACAATCTCCGATGATGACAGTATTGACAGAAGCTATCATGCAGTATTGAAAGACCACCCGGAGATATTCTGGGTCCACAATCGTGAAAAAATCTACAAAACTACGTATTCAGACAGTGATTATTGCGTTTTTACTCCAGGCTATACTTATACAGACGGCGAGATCGATGAGATACAGACGGCGATGGAGCAGAGCTTTCAGGAGGTCAGAGCCTGATCCCGGAGGATGCCGGTGACTACGAGAAGGTACGCATTGTTTATACGTATGTTATTGACCATACCCAGTATCAGACCGGGGAGGATGATCAGAGCATAGCAGGTGTTTTCTGGAAAAAATCCGCAGTCTGTGCCGGATATGCAGGAGCTGTCCAGTATCTTCTGGAAAGGCTGGATATTCCCTGTATTTATGTGGACGGAAGCACAAAAGGAAGTACAGAGGGTCATGCATGGGATATTGTAAAAATAGGCCAGGAGTATTATTATGTAGATGCTACCAATGGGGATCAGCCGGATTTTTTAAATGGAGATGCCGCACAGCTGGAAGAACATAAGACGATCATTTACGATTATCTCTGCCCTTTCCCGGAAGAATATGAAAAAACCTATACACCATCGGAAGAACTGACAGTTCCGGCATGTACTGCGAAGGATCTGGATTTTTATGTGCTGAACCAGGGGTACTTTGAAGATTACAGCTGGCAGGACATATATGATTATTGTAAGATGAGACTGGATAATGGTGCGGCTGTAGTTCGTTTCAAGTTTGGCAGTCAGGAAGCTTTTTCCGAAGCCTGTCAGGAACTGCTGGATGATGGCGTGGTACAGAATGTGGCACAGTATTATATGAAACTTCACGGACTTGGTCAGGTGGAGTATCATTATGGAGTGATGGATAATTTTTATACCATATATTTTATTTTCTGAAACATCTTCGGGAAGATTTCCGGAGGTTTTGGAAAGAGAGGAGTAAGTTATGAATATGGATATGTTGTCAAGAGGATTTGATATACTGCAGAGAGCAGGAGGTATGGAACAGATCAGCCAGCTGATGGTGATCGTATATGGAGTGCTCTGCGTTTTCGGGCTTTTGAACTGTATCCTGGGATATCGTATCCTCCGGTTCTGGATGATGATCTTTGGATTTATCATCGGAGCAGGCGCCGGCTTTGGTGTAACCTATATGTCCGGTGTTCAGGATAAAATGGTGATCGCAGGTGCATGGCGGGACTGGGGATCGTACTGGCTGTTGTTTCGTTTCTGATCTACAGGGCAGGAATCTTTGTACTGGGATTTGGTATCGGAATAACATTGAGCATCTATTTGGTCCATCCGACCAGTTCTTTTTCCTTTTTCCTGTGCATCCTTATCGGCGTGGGACTGGGAGTACTTGCTATGCGTTATGCGAAAGGAGTGATCATTGTCGGAACAGTATACTGGGTGGTGTTCTGGCAGGATTATCCATTGCAAAGATCGCAGGGCTGGCGCAGTTTCCATATGGCGTCGGTATGGCAGCGGGAATTGCGATCCTTGGTATGCTGATCCAGTTCGCCATCAACAAAGACCGATACGATGAGGAAGATGACGAAGAAGAGGATGACGACGATGGAACTCTGCCGGAGGAGACCAGGAAGCCGGCAGGAAGACCGTAGAGGAAACAGCCGTGAATATACCTCTGACCGTAACAGGACGATCACAGATATACATACGAAAACCGGGCAAACGATGACCGGGAAAGCCGGGGTGAAAGACGTTCCCGCAGACCATCTGACAGAGAAGGACGCAACTCTGACAGACGAGAAAGAAATTATGCAGACAGCCGAAAAAGATCCGGAAGCGAAAGAAACAGCAAAGGCAGTTCCACTGAAAGAAGAAGCACTTCCGGAACCTCCGGCAGAAACAGAACCTCCGACAGAAATTATGCTTCGGATGACAGAAGAGGCCGCAGATACAGCCAGAGCAGCAGCACCAGGGAACGAAGGAATGCAGGAACGGGAAGCAGATCCCGCTATGCAGATCCGGAGGATCATGAAGACTATGATCGTTTTGATGAGTCGGAAAACAAGGACAGCTATGAAGATTTTGAAAAACTGCAGCAGAAAAGACGCCGGATGGATATTGAAAATATGGCGGATTTTGATGAGCAGGAAGAATATGGAAATTACAGGAATGACCCGGATCTGATGAATGATGAGGATCTGGATGAGCTTGATGAGTGGAAAGACAACTGAGAAAAATCCGAGGAGTGACAGAAATGGGAAAAGAAGCCAAAACAAACGCGATGAGAATGCTGGATCGAAAAAAAGTAAAATATGAAGCGCTCGCATATGACTGTGGAGAGTTCATAGATGGGATCCACTGTGCAGACATTACAGGAGCCCCTCATGATCAGTCCTTTAAGACCCTGGTCATGGAAGGGAAAAGCGGCGGCTACTATGTGTTTGTAGTTCCGATCGAGAAAGAGGTGGACCGTAAGGCAGCCGCAAAGTCTGTAGGCGAAAAAACAGTAGATATGATCCATGTAAAGGATCTTACAAAGATCACGGGCTATATCCGCGGAGCTGCAGCCCTCTTGGAATGAAAAAAATTATCCGGTGGTGTTTGACCAGTCTGCCGAAAACTTTGATGAGATCTATGTAAGTGGTGGAAGAGTAGGCCTTACCCTGAAGGTACCGCTTAAAGATCTTCTGGATGTAACACAGGCAAGCTTGCTCCGATCACCATGGAGTAAGCGCATATAAAACAGATAAAAAACTCCCCTGACTGCCTGTAAAGGCGGAAGCAGGGAGATTTTTGTTACAGAAGCATGGGATTTAGTTATCCTGTGCGTCCTCTTCGTTAACCTGGAATACGTGACGCTTCTTGGCCATTTCGTCGCTGGCAAGATACTCGTCGTAAGTGGTGATCTTGTCTACCAGCTTGCCGTTAGGAAGGATCTCCATGATGCGGTTTGCAGTTGTCTGTACAAACTGGTGATCGTGTGAGGTGAAAAGGATCACTCCCGGGAATTGATCAGTCCGTTGTTCAGTGCTGTGATAGACTCCATATCCAGATGGTTGGTTGGCTCATCCAGGATCAGGATATTGGCACCGGAGATCATCATCTTGGAAAGAAGACAGCGAACCTTCTCACCACCGGAAAGAACACGGACACGTTTTACACCATCCTCACCAGGGAAAAGCATACGGCCAAGGAATCCACGGACGTAGGTTGCGTCCTTGATCTCGGAGTACTGTGTCAGCCAGTCGGTGATAGTAAGGTCGTTATCGAATTCCTGTGTATTATCCTTCGGGAAATATGCCTGGGAAGTGGTAACGCCCCATTTGTAATTTCCTTCATCCGGCTCCATTTCACCTGTAAGGATCTTGAAGAAGGTTGTGATGGCCTGCTCGTTGGCGCCCACAAAGGCAACCTTATCTTCACGACCGAGAGTGAAGGAAATGTTGTCCAGAACCTTTACTCCATCAATGGTCTTGGACAGATTTTCCACCATGAGGACCTCGTTTCCGATCTCACGGTTCGGGCGGAAGTCGATGTATGGATATTTACGGCTGGAAGGACGCATGTCATCCAGCTGGATCTTTTCCAGGGCACGCTTTCTGGAAGTCGCCTGCTTGGATTTGGAAGCATTGGCGCTGAAACGGGAGATGAACTCCTGGAGCTCTTTGATCTTCTCCTCTTTCTTTTTGTTGGCCTCTTTCATCTGCTTGATCAGAAGCTGGCTGGATTCAAACCAGAAGTCGTAGTTTCCGGCATAAAGCTGGATTTTGCCATAATCGATATCAGCAGTATGTGTGCAGACCTTGTTCAGGAAATAACGGTCATGGGATACTACGATAACCGTATTGTCAAAATTGATCAGGAACTCCTCCAGCCATTCGATAGCAGGAAGATCCAGGTGGTTGGTCGGCTCATCAAGAAGAAGGATATCAGGATTTCCGAAAAGAGCCTGTGCAAGAAGAACCTTGACCTTCATACTACCGGTAAGGTCTGCCATCTGTGTATAGTGGAACTCGGTGTCGACTCCGAGACCGTTGAGAAGAGTAGCAGCATCGGACTCTGCTTCCCATCCGTTCATCTCTGCAAACTCACCCTCGAGCTCGCTGGCACGGATGCCATCTTCGTCTGTGAAATCTTCTTTTGCGTAAATGGCTTCTTTCTCTTTCATGATCTGATAGAGTCTTTCATTACCCATGATGACAGTATCCAGAACCGGATAAGCATCATATTTGAAGTGATCCTGCTGCAGGAAAGAAAGTCTCTGACCGGGGGTGATCACAATGTCGCCCTTGGTAGGCTCGAGCTGACCGGAAAGGATTTTGAGGAATGTAGATTTTCCTGCGCCGTTGGCGCCGATCAATCCATAACAGTTACCCTCTGTAAATTTGATGTTAACGTCTTCAAACAGCGCTTTTTTTCCAACGCGCAGTGTGATGTTATTTGCTGAAATCATATCATACCTCTTTTTTCATTAAATAAATATCGTTTCAATTACATACGAAAGCATTACAATCGTTTCCTATTGTACCGTAAACTGAAAAATTTGCAAGCTGTATTTTCCTTTTTTCGGCTAAATAAAGGAAAAACAGGGGATTACTATGAATCACAGGAAAATAATAACCTTTTATTATATAAAAAAAAATGGGTTATACTGTCGTATGTGGTAATGAAGTATTCCGGGGATATGGATATCCGGCTCTCTGGCACATCAGAAACACCCAGGAACGTGGCAGATCGGATGGAATGCGGAAACTATCATAAATCAGCAGCTTAGTTGAACAGAAGAGAGGTTAAAAATGTTTATCACCAGAGAAAGCGATTATGCGATGCGGGTTATCCGCGCATTGATGTGGGAGCCGCGTTTGAGCGTCAGCGAGATCTGTGAGAGGGAATCGATCACAGCACCCTTTGCATACAAGATACTGAAGAAGCTTCAGAATGCAGGGCTCGTGGAAGGATACCGCGGAGTTCATGGCGGTTACGCGCTGAAGAGAGATCCGGAAGACTGTCGTTATATGAGATATACAGTGCGATCGATCCGGATATGTCCATCATTGAGTGCCTGAACGGCACATATCAGTGTCCAAGGAACGGACAGGACGGAGTTCCCTGCCATGCACATGATGAGCTTAAGGAGATCCAGGATCAGCTGTGGACAATGCTCCGTCGGAAATCCATGAAGGATCTTTCGGAAAAGAGGAGAAGTGATTCCCGAATGTGAGTTGGGATAAGCGTATGAGATGATAAGGAGAGCAGTTTGGAGAGGAAAAATTCCGAACAGCTCTTTTTTATTTGTGAAAAAGATAACGGCGTTTGTACAGGATAATATACAAAAACAATGAAAGAAAATGGACATAACTGGGAATCTATGATATAATAACCAATGGAATTTTAGGCCTTCATAAGCCTAAATAATATATTTTTTAACAAACCTTTAAGGAGGAAAAAACAATGGCAAGAAAGATGAAAACCATGGATGGTAACCATGCAGCCGCTCATGCATCATACGCTTTTTCTGATGTAGCTGCTATTTACCGATTACCCCTTCATCTGTAATGGCTGAGGCTACAGACGAGTGGGCAACTCAGGGAAGAAAGAACATCTTTGGACAGGAAGTACAGGTTACAGAGATGCAGTCTGAGGCAGGTGCAGCAGGTGCCGTTCACGGTTCTCTGGCAGCAGGTGCCCTGACTACAACCTACACAGCTTCCCAGGGTCTTCTGCTTATGATCCCGAACCTTTACAAGATCGCTGGTGAGCAGCTTCCGGGAGTTATCAACGTATCTGCCCGTGCACTTGCTTCCCACGCACTTTGTATTTTCGGTGACCATTCCGACGTTATGGCCTGTCGTCAGATGGATGTGCAATGCTTTGTGAGTCTTCTGTACAGGAGGTTATGGACCTTACACCGGTTGCTCATCTTGCAGCAATCAAAGGAAAAGTTCCATTCATCAACTTCTTCGACGGATTCCGTACATCTCATGAGATCCAGAAGATCGAGACATGGGACTATGAAGATCTGAAAGATATGGCAGATATGGACGCAATCGCAGAGTTCCGTAACCGTGCTCTGAACCCGAACCATCCATGTCAGAGAGGTTCCGCTCAGAACCCGGATATCTTCTTCCAGGCAAGAGAGGCATGTAATCCATATTATGACGCTCTTCCGGCAGTTGTTCAGGAGTACATGGACAAAGTTAACGAGAAGATCGGAACAGACTACAAACTGTTCAACTACTACGGAGCTGCTGACGCTGAGCACATCATCGTAGCTATGGGTTCCGTAAACGATACCATCGAGGAGACCATCGATTACCTTATGGCAGCTGGCAAGAAAGTCGGTGTTGTTAAAGTTCGTCTTTACAGACCATTCTGTGCACAGGCTCTTATCGATGCAATCCCGGATACAGTTAAGCAGATCTCTGTTCTTGACAGAACAAAAGAGCCAGGAGCTCTTGGCGAGCCTCTGTATCTTGATGTTGTTGCAGCTCTTCGCGACAGCAAGTTCAGCGATGTTAAGATCTTTACAGGACGTTATGGACTTGGTTCCAAAGATACAACACCTGCACAGATCGTAGCAGTATATGAGAACACTGAGAAAGAGAAATTCACAATCGGTATCGTTGATGATGTTACAAACCTTTCTCTTGAGACAGGCGCACCACTTGTTACAACACCAGAGGGAACAACAAACTGCAAGTTCTGGGGACTTGGAGCTGATGGTACTGTAGGTGCTAACAAGAACTCCATCAAGATCATCGGTGACAATACAGACATGTACGCTCAGGCTTACTTCGATTATGACTCCAAGAAGTCCGGCGGTGTTACAATGTCTCACCTTCGTTTCGGTAAGAAACCGATCAAATCCACATACCTGATCCACAAAGCAAACTTCGTTGCATGTCATAATCCGTCCTATGTTAATAAATATAACATGGTACAGGAGCTTGTTGACGGAGGTACATTCCTTCTGAACTGTGCTTGGGATATGGAAGGACTTGAGAAACATCTTCCAGGACAGGTTAAAGCTTTCATCGCTAACCACAATATCAAATTCTACACCATCGATGGTGTTAAGATTGGTATTGAGACTGGCATGGGACCAACACGTATCAACACGATCCTTCAGTCCGCATTCTTCAAACTTACAGGAATCATTCCTGAGGAGCAGGCTATCGAGCTTATGAAAGCTGCTGCTAAAGCTACTTACGGACGTAAAGGTGATGACGTTGTTAAGAAGAACTGGGCAGCTATCGATGCCGGTGCTAAACAGATCGTAGAGGTTCAGGTTCCGGAGAGCTGGAAGAACGCTGAGGACGAGGGACTCTTCATGTCTCACGCATCCCACGGTGCTCAGGAAGCTCAGGACTTCGTAAACAACATCCAGTGCAAGATCAATGCTCAGGAAGGTAACAGCCTCCCAGTATCTGCATTCAAGGATTATGTAGATGGTACAACACCATCCGGAACAGCTGCATATGAGAAACGTGGTATCGCAGTTAACGTTCCTGTATGGGTTCCGGACAACTGTATCCAGTGTAACCGCTGTGCATACGTCTGCCCGCATGCTGCAATCCGTCCGGTTGCTATGACAGCAGATGAGACAGCTAACGCTCCAGAGGGAATCAAGACACTTCCACTTACAGGAATGAAAGACTATACATTCACAATGACTGTATCCGCTCTTGACTGTACAGGATGTGGTTCCTGCGCAAATGTCTGCCCAGGAAAGAAAGGCAACAAAGCTCTTGAGATGGCTCCGCTTGAAGCTAACACAGAAGAGCAGAAATTCTTCGATTACGGTGTAACACTTCCTCAGAAGGAAGACGTTATCGCTAAATATAAAGAGACAACTGTAAAAGGCAGCCAGTTCAAACAGCCGCTCCTTGAGTTCTCCGGCGCTTGTGCAGGTTGTGGTGAGACACCATACGCTAAGCTGATCACACAGCTCTTTGGTGACAGAATGTACATTGCAAATGCTACAGGATGTTCCTCTATCTGGGGTAACTCTTCACCATCTACACCATACACAACAAACGCTAAGGGACAGGGACCTGCATGGTCAAACTCTCTGTTCGAGGATAACGCAGAGTTCGGTTATGGTATGCTTCTTGCACAGCGTGCGATCCGTGGCGGTCTGAAAGAGAAGATCGAAGACCTTGTAGCTAACGGAACAAACGAGGATGTTAAGGCAGCTGGTCAGGAATGGCTGGATACTTATGCTGTAGGCGCAACAAATGGTGCAGCTACAGAGAAACTCGTTGCAGCTCTTGAGGCTTGCGGATGTGACAAGGCTAACGAGATCCTTGCACAGAAAGACTTCCTCTCCAAGAAATCCCAGTGGATCTTCGGTGGTGACGGATGGGCTTACGATATCGGATTCGGTGGTGTTGACCACGTTCTTGCAAGCGGACGTGACATCAACGTTATGGTATTCGATACAGAGGTTTACTCCAACACAGGCGGACAGTCTTCCAAATCTACACCGACAGGTGCGATCGCTCAGTTCGCAGCAGGCGGAAAAGAGACTAAGAAGAAAGATATGGCATCTATCGCAATGAGCTATGGCTATGTATATGTAGCACAGATTTCCATGGGTGCTGACTTCAACCAGACTGTAAAAGCAATCGCAGAGGCAGAGGCATATCCGGACCATCCCTGATCATCGCTTACGCTCCATGTATCAACCATGGTATCAAGAAAGGTATGAGCAAAGCTCAGACAGAGGAAGAGCTGGCAGTTAAGTGCGGATACTGGCACAACTTCAGATTCAACCCGGCTGCTGAGAACAAGTTCAGCTTGATTCCAAGACACCGGATATGGAGAACTATATGGACTTCCTGAACGGTGAGGTTCGTTACAATTCTCTGCAGCGTCAGAATCCTGAGAAAGCTGCAAGACTGTTTGCTAAGAACGAGTCTGAGGCTCAGGCTAGATATGAGTATCTGCAGAAACTTATCACTCTTTACGGAGCAGATAAGAAAGAAGACTAATTATTGATCAATAGTTACTGTTTATACAGTGTGCTTGCTGATTAAGCATTAGGTGACAGGCCTGCGGTGTTTAGCGCACCGCAGGCCTTTTTTCATATACAGGAGAGACATATATGAAGAGAATTTTTTCGAAGGAGAAATCCCGGAAAGAGAAAAAAGCAGATTTTTATATTCTGTATACGATTGTTTTTGCAGCGATCTCGCTGTTTATTTACAGTTGTTTTTATTTCAATGGAAAATCCCTGATCTGGAGTCATGACGGTGTTCCGCAGCACATCAATGCATTGGCCTATTATGGAAAATATCTGCGGAATGTTCTGCAGACGCTGGTGACGGAGCATAAGCTTTCCCTTCCTATGTGGGATATGCATATCGGATACGGTTCCGATATCCTTACAACACTTCATTATTATGCGATCGGTGATCCGCTGACCTTACTGTCCGTTTTTGTACCGGAAAAAGACACAGAGATCTTATATGAGATTCTGATCTTTCTCCGCATTTATCTGGCGGGTATCACATTCAGCATTTACTGCTTTTACCGCAAGAATCCTAAACAGGCCACATTTCTTGGAAGCCTTGTTTATATTTTTGCAGGATGGACCATTTATGCGTCCATGAAGCATCCATATTTTCCAATCCCATGATCTATCTGCCGCTGGTCCTTATGGGAATTGAAAAGATTTACAAAAAAGAAAAGCCATACCTTTTTATCTGTGCGACGGCTGTAGCGGCAATGTCTAATTTTTATTTCTTTTATATGATCAGTATCTTTATGGTGCTGTATGCAGCTTTCCGGTATTTTGGAATATTCCGCAAGCGTTCAGTAAAAGATGTATTTCAGTGGTTCCTGAAATTTGCTGGCTTTTATCTGGTCGCACTTATGATCGCTGCACTGATCTTTTTACCTGTGGTCATGACTCTGTTTGGAACAGAGCGCTTTCAGGCGCAGAATTATGTGCCACTGTTATATGACCGCATTTACTACGAAAAATATCTCGGCTGCCTGATCGGCGAAAATATGATCCAGTGGGGAGTTGCTGGATATTCCGCAGTCGCAATGGCAGGCGTGTTTGTGATCTTTTCCAAAAAGAAAAAATATACGGGACTGAAGCTAGGCTTTGTGCTTCTGAATCTGTTTTTGCTGATCCCCTTTGCAGGTCATGTACTGAATGGATTTTCATACGTGTCCAACCGATGGATCTGGGCGTATGGAATGCTGATCGCATATATTCTGGTACAGGCATATCCGGAACTGTTTACGCTGGGCATCAGGGAAAAACGACGGATATTTGTGATGCTGCTGATATATGGCGTGCTGGCACTGTTTTCAGAATCCGCCCGCACGGAACGCAATATCATGGCATTGATGATGCTGGTCCTGGCTGTGTTTACAGTGGTTTCCTACGGAAACGTATTTACACAGGGAAAGTATCTCTGTGGAATGATCGTGGCCGTGCTTGTGACAAGCATCCTTCTGAATGTTTCATACCAGTATTCTTACGAAAAAGATTATCTGTCAGAATTTGAGGAAAAGGATCAGGCGCTGGAGAAGCTTCAGTCCGGACCGGACAAAGCGATCCGGTCAATGGACGATTCAGCGGTTACCAGATATGACCAGTACAAAACGGGCTCTTATGTAAACACTGCCATGTATATGGGAACCAACAGTACTTCCTATTATTTCAGTGTGGCCAATGGAAATATCAGCCGTTTCTTTGATGAGATGTATCTGAATACCCCCTGGATTATCATTACAGCAGCCTGGACGGACGGAGTGTCCTGGATCGTCTTGCCTCGGTGAAATATTTTGCCATCAAAAAAAGCGGATATGGGTATCTGCCATACGGCTATGACAGTGAAGCAGAAGTCACAAAAAAATACAGGATCTACGAAGACGAGGATTCCCTTCCTCTTGGTTATACCTATGATTCCTGGATCCCCAGAGAAAACTATGAAAAGCTTTCCGTGACCGAAAAGCAGCAGGCACTCCTGCAGGGGGCAGTCCTTGAGGACAGCAGTCTTTCTGAGACAGACCTCACCTTTGACGATAAGAAAGCAGATTTTACACTGGAAGCAGGAAAAGGCTGTAAGATCAAAGACGGAAAGATCATTGTGGCCAAAGAAGGAGCAACCGTACAGATCGGATATCAGGGAGAGCCGGAGGCAGAGGTTTATCTTGTGGCAAAAAATCTGGATTTTAATGCCTATTCTCCACGTACAGTGGTCAGTGAAAAAAATGGGATTCCATGACAGAATATGAGAAGAATACCGTGCGTTATGAAGACAATAACTGGCGCTACTGGAAAGAAAGCAAGGAATCAGCAGTGGATGTTTCGCTGGGCTCCGTGGACAAGACTATCCGGATCTTTACAGATAAATACAACGGCTATAGCGGAAGACATAATTTTCTTCTGAATATGGGATATAAAAACTATTCTGCAGGAACTATGACACTGACATTCTCCATGCCGGGAGAATATACCTTTGATGATCTGTATGTGGTATGTCAGCCCATGGCTTCTGTTGAAGAACAGACAGAGGAGCTTGGAAAAGAAAGTCTTCAGAATATCAAAACGGAGACAAATTGCATTCGTGGAGATATCACAACCACTTCCGATAAGATCCTGGTATTTTCCATTCCATACAGCGCAGGCTTTACCGCTATGTAGATGGAGAAAAAACAGAACTTGTGCAGGCAAACAGTATGTATATGGGACTGGAATTAAAAAAAGGCAGGCATACGATCGCACTCAGATATTGTACACCGTATATTGTGCCCGGAATGATACTGACGGTGATCGGCCTGATCCTGTTTGCCGGGATCGTAATATCTTACCGGCGCCAGAGAAAACAAAAAGAAAGGGGAAAACAGGAGAAATGAGCCGAGTATCGGTAGTTTTGCCTGCCTGTAACGAGGAACCGATGGTGGAGAAAACCTGCCGGACTCTCAGAGAGCTCCTGGGGCAGGCCGGGATCCGTTATGAACTGGTCCTGGTAGATGACGGTTCCTCTGACGGGACCTGGGCAGCCATAGAAAAAGTATCCAGGGAAGATAAAAATGTGACAGGTGTGCATTTTCCAGAATTCGGAAAAGAAGCAGCAATCGTGGCCGGCCTTGCACAGGCATGCGGAGATGCGGTGGCAGTGATGGACTGTGACCTGCAGCATCCGCCGGAAATCCTCTTGGAAATGTACCGGCTCTGGAAGCAGGGCTACGAGGTTGTGGAGGGCATCAAGAAAAACCGGGGAAAAGAAACTCTTTTTCACAGAAAAAGTGCCGGATTTTTCTATCGGATCATGTCCCGTGCCACCGGCTTTGATATGGAAAACGCTTCCGACTTCAAGCTGCTGGACAGGAAAGCGGTGGAGAGTGTTCTCGCCATGCCTGAGCGCAGTCATGTTTTTCCGGGCGGCATCATCCTGGATAGGCTTCAAAAGTATCTCCGTACCTTTGAGGTGCAGGAGCGTGAGGCCGGAGAATCCAAATGGTCTGCAGGAACGCTGATCAGCTATGCGTTTCGGAATATCGTGGCATTTACAACACTTCCGCTGCAGTTTGTAACAGCCGGTGCTGTGGGCTGCTTTGGGTGCTCCCTGCTCCTTCTGGTTTATTCTCTGGTCCGGTATTTTTCCGGGCATGCGGTGGAAGGCTATACCACACTTCTGATCGTGATGCTCTTTATCGGAAGTGCTGTGATGATGAGCCTTGGGATCATCGGATATTATATCGCCAGGATCTATGAGGAAGTAAAACGTCGTCCAAGATATATCGTATCAAAGATCATACGAGGAGGAGATACCAATGAAAAAGTGGATCCTTAAATTCTATGAAAATGATGTGATCCGTTATATTTTCTGGGGTGGTTGTACGACTCTCGTAAATCTGTTAAGCTTTTATATCATGAGGGCAATGGGAATTCCGCTGATGAGTGCCAACATCATATCGATCATCCTGGCGATCCTGTTTGCCTATGTTGTGAATTCCAGATTTGTATTTCATGACCGCTGTGAAACATGGAGGGATCATATACCGCCCTTTCTGAAATTTATAAGTGCCCGTCTGGTGACCATGGTCATTGAGGTAGGTGGCGTATGGTTTCTGGCGGAGATCCTGGGATTCCGGGATATGTTTGCAAAATTCTGCACACAATTTATCGTGCTGGCGTTGAATTATATCTTTAGTAAATTTATTATTTTTACCACAGGTAAAAGGATTGGAGGTAGCAAATGATGACTTTGGATGAGGCAGTGAAGAAAGTCCGCCCTCTGGATGAAAAGGCTATGGAGGGGGCGAGAAAGAGATGGGACAGTATTGCAAAGCCCCTGCATTCTCTGGGAGAGCTGGAGAATATGCTGACACAGATCGCTGGTATCACAGGTACACCGGAGGTACGTGTGGAGAAAAAAGCAGTGGTTGTCATGTGCGCGGATAACGGAGTTGTAGAAGAGGGGGTGACCCAGACCGGACAGGAAGTGACGGCTGTTGTGGCTGAGAATTTTCTGGAAGGGACTACTACCTGCTGTGTGATGTGCCGTCAGTGTGGAGCAGAGCTTTTTCCTGTAGATGTGGGAATGGTCACAGATACAAAGGTCCGTACAGATCTTAAGGTTGCCTATGGGACCAGAAATATGACCAGAGAGCCGGCAATGACAAGAGATCAGGCGATCCGTGGCATCGAAGCCGGAATTGCCATGGCAGAGGAGCTGAAGGAAAAAGGCTATCAGGTTCTTGCAACCGGCGAGATGGGCATCGGAAATACTACCACCAGCAGTGCGGTAGCAGCTGTGCTTCTCGGAAAACCGGTGGAAGATATGACCGGACGTGGTGCCGGATTGACCAGTGAAGGGCTTGTACGGAAGATCAATGCGATCAAAAAGGCGATCGCCCTGAATAATCCGGATCGTTCAGATGCCATTGACGTCCTGGCAAAGGTAGGTGGACTGGATATTGCAGGAATGGCAGGAGTATTCATTGGAGGAGCAGCACTTGGAATGCCGGTTGTCATGGACGGATTTATTTCCTGCGTATCTGCACTGATCGCAATAAAGATCTGCCCGCAGGTAAGTGATCATATCCTTGCGTCTCATGTATCCAAAGAGCCTGCAGCACAGCTGATCCTGAAGGAGCTTGGCAAGGAAGCGATCATCCACGCAGGCATGTGCCTGGGCGAGGGAACCGGAGCTGTGGCACTGTTTCCGATGATGGATCTGTCCTGTGCAGTATATAATTCCATGAGTACCTTTGGTGATATCAATGTAGAACAGTACGAGGAGCTGAAATAATATGCTGGTTGTTGTAACAGGAGGCAGCGGAAGCGGAAAATCTGCTTTTGCGGAAGAAACCGTACTTTCCCTTGGCGAAGCCAGAAGGATCTATATCGCCACCATGCAGGCTTTTGACGAAGAAAGCCACAGGCGCATCCGCAGACACCGGCACATGCGTGCAGGAAAAGGCTTCGAGACAATTGAAAGATATACAGAGCTGGATGAGCTGCTCATTCCGAAGGACTGCGTGGTCCTTCTGGAGTGCATGTCCAATCTGGTTGCAAATGAGATGTTCCGGGAAGGCGGCTTCCACCCGGAGGTGGCAGAAAAGATCACAGAAGGAGTGAAAAATCTTCTTTCCCAGGCAAAGCATGTGGTGATCGTCACCAACGAGATCTTTTCAGACGGGATCCTCTACGAGGAAGAATCAGAACAGTATAAAAAAGAATTGGGACAGATCAACCAGAAGCTGGCAGAGATGGCAGAAGAGGTTGTGGAAGTCGTATACGGGATCCCTGTATGGCATAAAGGAGGAAAGGAAGCATGAAAAGCTTATGGAACAGTTTTAAGGCAGCCTTTGCCATGTTTTCAAAGATTCCTATGCCCATGGTGGACTGGAAGAAGGAAAACATAAAATATATGATGTGCTTTTTCCCCTTTGTGGGTACTGCCATCGGCATCCTGACCTGGCTTGCAGGAGGGGTCCTCGGTGTACACGTAGCTCTGGAGCCATTTTTTCTCGCTGTGATCCTTACTGTGATCCCGGTATTTGTTACCGGCGGCATTCATGTAGACGGGCTTCTGGACACGTCAGATGCATTAAGCTCCTGGCAGGAACGCACAAGGAGGCTGGAGATCCTAAAGGATTCCCATGCAGGTGCATTTGCCATTATCACAGCCTGTGTATATTTTATCCTCTGGCTGGGAGCCTGGGATCAGCTCCTTGGAAATTATAACGGGATCTGTATCATGAGCCTGGGCTTTATGATGTCCAGATGTCTTTCCGGGATCGGTGTGATCACATTTCCCAAGGCAAGGACAGACGGGACTGTGGCAGAATTTTCCAGAAATGCGTCAGAGATCGCAGTGCGAAATGTTCTTATCACGATGTTTGTGATCCTTGCAGCGCTGATGATATGGGTAGATCCGGTCCTGGGTGTTCTGGCAGCTGTCAGCGCACTTCTGGTATTTTGGTGGTATCACCATATGGCTTTGAAATATTTTGGAGGGACCACAGGTGATCTTTCCGGATTTTTCCTTTGCATCTGCGAGGTTGTGATGGCACTGGTGCTTGCTCTTGGTGGCACGTTTAATCTGTAATGAAGATTTGGATGAGGTAAAAATATTATGGAAATGATAATCGGAGGTGCATATCAGGGAAAAGCTGACTATGCAAAAGCACAGTTCCCGGATGTGGACTGGAAATTCGGAGGAGAGATCACAGAAGAGGAGCTTCTGAAGGCAGCGGGTGTTCTGGGATTTCAGGAATACATAAGAAAAGCTCTGAAGGCAGGAGAAGATCTCACCGGCCTGGCAGAAAAGCTGGCACAGCAGGATCCGGATGTGATCCTTGTCAGTGAGGAGGTAGGCTACGGGATCGTTCCGGCGGATGCTTTTGAACGGCAGTACCGAGAAGCTGTTGGCCGGGTGTGCACTGCACTGGCTGCGAAAAGCAGAAGGGTCACAAGAGTGGTATGCGGGATTGGGACGGTGCTGAAGGATGATTAGATTATATCTGATACGACACGGACAGACACCCGGAAATAAGCTTCAGCGTTATATCGGAACAACGGATGAACCGCTGAGCACGGAGGGAAAGGAATTTCTGGAAAAGCTGACCTATCCCATGCCGGAGGCCCTTTATGTAAGTCCGCTCTGCCGCTGTGTGGAAACTGCGGGGATCCTTTTTCCGGGAAAAAGCTTTCATATTATCGAAGAGCTTTCCGAGTGTGATTTTGGAGAGTTTGAGAATAAAAATTATAAAGAGCTTTCCGGAAATCAGGATTATCAGAGATGGATTGACAGCAATGGAACGCTTCCTTTTCCGGGAGGAGAAGTCGAGAAGCGTTTAAGTGCCGGAGCCTTACAGGATTTCAGAAGGCTGTCACACAGTGTATCCGTAACAACATAAAGACAGCGGCTCTTGTGATACATGGCGGTACGATCATGAACATTATGGAAGAATATGCGGACAGACCCAGGGCTTTTTATGAATGGCATGTAAAAAACGGCGGCGGTTATTTGGCTGAGCTGGAGCCTGCGCTGTGGCAGAAGGGACGGAGAGAGCTCTGTGTCCGTGAAGCATATATGGAGGGTTAAGTTATGAATGAGCAGAAGATCAGCTGGAAACGCAGCGACTTGAAATGGCGCGGAAAACAGGCATTCAAAAAAATTACTGGTCAGCCGTTCTGGTAAGTCTGGTGCTGGCTATTGTGATGGCAACCGGCGGAAGCGGTGCGGCCACAGGCAGTGCCGGAAATGCGGTAAGTCCGGACTACGGTGTTACAACGTATCATCTGGGTACGGATATCAATGGTGTTACCTCTTATGCCAGTCATGTATTTCGTTCCCCACTGGCAGTGCTTTTTGCGCTTCTGAGTGCCAGTGCCATGGTAACGGTGGCTCTGATCGGGGTCCTTTTCCATTTCTTTGTGGGAAATGTTTTGGAGGTAGGCGGAAGAGATTTTTACATTGAGAACCTTTATTCTGTACCCGGGCCCGGAAAGCTCCTCAGTGTATTTCGTTCCGGGAATTACGGTAATATCGTAAAAACCATGTTTTTACGGGACCTGTATCTTGTATTGTGGACGCTGCTTTTTATTATTCCCGGAGTGGTAAAATCCTACGAATATAAGATGATCCCTTATCTTCTTGCGGAATATCCGGATATGAGCACAAAGGAAGTGTTTGCAAAAAGCCGTGAGATGATGAACGGACAGAAGATGGATACCTTTATCCTGGATCTTTCCTTTATTCCCTGGTCTGTCCTTTCGGCAATTACGGCCGGGATCGCGGGACTCTTTTATGTATCCCCGTATAAGGATGCAACCTATGCGGAGCTTTATGATACTCTTGCGGCAGGAATGCCGGGAAACGAACAGCAGGTGTATGAAGATGAAAATAGCGGCATATACGGATAAAATGATCCTTGTGAGAGGTGGCGGAGATCTGGCCACAGGAGTGATTCACAAGCTTCATCAGAGTGGCTATCAGGTCCTGATCCTGGAATGTGACCGTCCAAGTGCCATTCGCCGTCATGTGGCCTTCTGTGAAGCTGTTTATGACGGAACTGCAGAGGTAGAAGGCGTTGTGTGCAGGAGGATCACGGAGAACGATATCCGGACCCAGTGTAGGAAATGCTGGGCACAGGGAGAGATCCCCCTTCTGATAGATACCCATGGAAAACATATCCGCGAACTGGAGCCGGAGGCAGTGATCGATGCCATCCTTGCCAAAAAGAATCTTGGGACCAGCAGGGATATGGCACCACTGACTGTGGGACTTGGCCCGGGCTTTACCGCAGGGGAGGATGTGGATTACGTGATCGAGACCATGCGCGGCCATAACCTGGGAAGGATCATAAAAAAAGGCAGTGCCCTGCCGAATACCGGAGTGCCGGGACTGATCGCAGGGATCGGAAAGGAACGTGTGATCCATTCACCGGCAGCCGGTAACATGAAAAACATCTGTCAGATCGCAGATCTTGTTGAAAAAGACCAGGTGATCGCCATGGTAGGTGATACGCCGGTGAAGGCTACTATTTCCGGCGTGATCCGGGGGCTGATCCGGGACAGCTACCCTGTTTTTGAGGGAATGAAGATCGCGGACATCGACCCAAGGGCAGAACAGAAGAAAAACTGTTTTACGATCTCAGACAAGGCGAGGTGTATCGCAGGGGGAGTATTGGAGGTGCTGCTTTCCTGCGGAGTGCTTCCGGGAACAGAGAAAGCTGTGAGGAATGAGAATCTGTGACCGATACAGAGCCTGGTGCCCCTGAAAGAAGTTAGAAGATAAATGGAGTGTGTCATGAAGAAAAATGAAAAAGCGCTTACTGTGGCATTCACAGGAGGCGGCGGAAAGACCAGTCTGATCCTTGGACTGGCAGAAATATTTTCCGGACAGGGAAAACGTGTGATCGTGACCACAACCACGCATATGGCATGGGAACCGGAACGTCCTTTTGCAGAGGCAGAGGACATTCCGGGAGCATGCCGGCTTATAGAACAATACGGATACGTCATCGCGGCTCATCACAAGGCCGGGCAGCCAAAGATTTCCGGCCCCGAAAAGGAGATCCTGGAAAAGCTGCCCGGCTTTTGTGATCTTCTTCTTGTGGAAGCTGACGGATCCAGGCGCGACCCCTTAAAGTGCCGGCTGTTCATGAGCCGGTGATCCCTTCTTTTGCAGATGTGGTAGTAGGAGTGATCGGTCTTGACTGCATCGGCAAAAGGATCTGTGATACGGCACACCGTCCGGATGATGTGGCGGGATTTCTGGGAAAGCGTACAGATGAGCCTGTGACATGGATGGATGTGTGGAAGATCATCCGGTCTGAAGACGGATTGCAAAAAGGAGTGGACGGACGAAGATTTCTTGCGTATCTGAACAAGGCAGATACTCTGGAGGATCCTTGTGTGGCGGAGAAGCTTATGGCACAAGGTCAGGAGTCTGGGATCATGGTGATCTGCGGAAGCCTGCAGAGAAGTGTAAACAGCTAGTACAGCGAAAATTAAGTTTCTGCTATATTGACGCAGGATATTTCTTCATCTGCAAGGCGGAGGAATGAGGCGTAGCGGTGGCTACGACGATTGACGACAACGCAGCAGATGAAAAATCAGGCAAGTCAATATGGCGGTTACTTAATATTCGCTGTACTAGAATCGAAAGGAAGTGGAGCGGTGATATGAAACTGGGACTGATCATGCTGGCAGCAGGAAACAGCCGGCGGTTTGGAAGCAATAAGCTGCTGTACGGGATAGACGGAATGCCGATGTACAGGCATATCCTCCTGGAACTGAAAAAAGTGAAAGCAGCACTGGAGGAACAGGGGCACAGGTGTGAGATCACAGTTGTCACACAGTATGAGGAGATCGCGCAGGAAGCAGAGAAGCTTGGCACGCGGTTTCTTTATAATCTGCATCCGGATGAGGGGATATCTCTTCACTGAAGATCGGGCTGCGGGTCAACCGGGAGATGGATGCTTGTTTGTTTACGGTGGCAGATCAGCCGTGGTTGCGGTGGGAGACGGTTTTTGGACTGGTGGATGTGTTTTTGAGAGATGGGAAGGGGATTGCCTGTGTGGAGCATGATGGGAAGACGGGGAATCCCTGTGTTTTTTCGAAGAAGTATTATGGGGAGCTGATGGAACTTTCCGGTGATGTCGGAGGGAAGAGGGTGGTTGTGGCACATCGGGGGGATGTGGCTGTGATGAAGGTGGAGGATGGAAGGGAGATGGTGGATGTGGATTTTGCGGACGGACGCCGGTGAGGTACCGTCTGGTTTGGGCTGGGCTTCGTCGGGGGCTGGCTTCTAAGGCGCTGGAAATCTGCTAAAACCGCTGAAAAATCCAGAACTCGCTCCTGCGTCGCTCAAACAGCTGGATTTTTTCCAGCAACGCAGATTCCCACCGCCTAAGAAGCGCACCCCTCCTGCAGAGCCAGCCCAAACCAGACGCTACCTCGCCGGCTGACGTGCGAAGGAGTGGAGGGCTAGAGTGAAGGCGTGAGTTTAAAGAATATAGCGAAAAGAGTTGCTGACGTGCGAAAGGGGAGATAGGCTAGAGTGAAAGTGTGAAGTTTGTAGAAGCAGAGCATCGATGATGAAGCACCGGCTGATGTGTGAAATCACCGTGTCTGAGACAATTTTCACTTATACAAAAGCCAGCAGGGAACCGCCCTGGCGTAGTGGGATGTTCTGCAGGAGTCCTGCTGATTCTTAGGTGGTGTGGTTTCTGCGTTATTCCAAAAAGTTCTGCTGTCTGAGCGGCTTGACGCGAGTTCAGAACTTTTTGGAATGGTTTTAGCAGAAGCCGCAGCACCTTAGAAGCCAGCGGACGACGAAGCCCTTCCCGCTACGCCAGGGCGGTTCCCTGCGTACGTTCGTTATTATAATATAGATATTTCCTACATAAAGTGATTCTTAGCCGCTTCTTCCTCAGCCAGACGAACCGTCTCACCGGAAGGATTGGAGATCACTGCTGAAGCTACGATCTCACAAGGCGGGTTTCCCTTTACACTGTCAATGGCAGCTGTAACGGCAGAAACATCACCGGTCAGAAAAACAGTGGCATGTCCACCACACTTTGTCTGCCAGGTAAGAAAAGAAACATCAGAAGTCTTCAGCATCTGGTCGATCACCAGGATCGCATTACTGCTACCAACAACCTCAACTAAACCAAAAGCACCATAATTCATAAATCCGTCGCCCCCTTTATTTATTGATCGTCATCTTCAGTGCAATCTCAGTATCCTCAGAAGGAGAAGCGATCACAGTATGCGAAACAACCTTACCAAGAGGTTTGGCTGCCTCCAGCGCAACCTCCATAGCTGCATTAACGTCAGAAACAGAACCACGCATCTTGACACAGGCGCCACTCTTCAGACGGTTACGCTCAACACTTTGGATCCTGACATTGGCTGCTTTGGAAGCAGCATCAAGAGCAACAAAACAGGCAACCAGGTTATCAAGCTCAAAAACACCTACAGCCATGCCCTTATAATTATTATCCATAAAAATACCTCCATGCGGAACAGATTCCCAGTGATGTGGTTTTTTGACCGATTTTACGTGGAATCATTACCGTTTTTATGGCTTTATTATAACTTTTTTAGACAAAAATAGCAAGAAATAAATACACGGATAATCAGATAGTTACTGTCCATTCCGTTTTCAGCAACATGCTTCGCGATGTACAGAATTATGCTGATCGCATAAGTTCGCGCGGTATGTCTCGGGTTCTGTGATCTTCGCTCACAAAAAACAGTTTGCGGGATATTACAGTGAACAAACAGTAACGTCTGATATTTCCACAGCAGCCTTACAGGGAAATATTTACTTTGCATATCAGATATAGTATTATTTACAATAGTAAAAAAGCAGGAAGGTGTAAAGAAATGCAGACACATCAGACAGACTTTTCAACAGGAAATGTCTATCGTAACATTATGGAGGTGGCTGTGCCGATGATCATTGCACAGATCCTGAACCTCCTTTACAACATTGTAGACCGGATCTATATCGGAAGGATTCCTGAGATCGGAGCCACTGCACTGACAGGAGTGGGACTGTGTTTTCCTATTATCACCCTGATCACCGCATTTACCTATCTTTTTGGAAATGGAGGAGCACCGCTTTGCTCCATGGAACGGGGAAGAGGAAACCGGGAAGAAGCAGAAATGCTCATGGGAAACACCTTTGTGATGCTGATCGGCACAGGCGTGATCCTGACAGCCATTGGCCTTATCTTTTACAGACCGATCCTATATGCCTTTGGCGCCAGTGATGTAACCTTTTCCTATGCGTCAGACTACATAAGGATCTATCTTCTGGGAACCCTGTTTGTGATGATCACTCTGGGAATGAACCCGTTTATCAACAGCCAGGGCTTTGGAAACACAGGGATGCTCACGATACTGATCGGTGCTGTACTGAACATTCTTCTGGATCCCCTGTTTATCTTTGGGATGCACATGGGAGTCCGGGGAGCGGCTTTGGCGACTATCATTTCCCAGTTCTGTTCCGCCATCTGGGTCTTACGCTTCCTTACAGGAAAAAGGCGATCCTGAACCTGAAAAAAGCGCATGAGGATCTCCTGGAAAAGAGTGGGCAGTATCGTAAGCTGGGTATGTCCGGTTTTTTATGGCATTTACAAACAGTCTTGTGCAGGTGGTATGCAATGCCACACTCCAGACTGGTGTGGTGATATCTACGTTGGTGTCATGACAGTTTTAATTCTGTCCGTGACATTTTCACCATGCCGGTCCATGGGCTTACTACAGGTGCTTCTCCGGTCATGAGCTTCAATTATGGAGAAAAAGCATACGACAGAGTCAAAAAAAGCAATTAAATTTATTACAGACTGTCTTGTGTGATCTAATAACCCTGGCAGGCTGGGGAATCCTGAAGCTGCTTCCGGAATTTTTTATCCGGATCTTTAACAGCGATCCCGGGCTTCTGGAAAAGGGAGTTCCTGCCCTTCATATTTACTTTTTCGGCTTCTGCTTTATGGCATTGCAGTTTACCGGACAAAGCGTGTTCGTGGCACTGGGAAAGGCAAAAAGGCCACCTTTTTTTCTCTGCTCCGAAAGGTAGTGATCGTAGTACCGCTGACGCTCCTGCTGCCTTCTGTGAATGCCTGGGAACAGACGGCGTGTTCTGGGCGGAACCGGTTTCCAACCTTGTAGGCGGCTGTGCATGCTTTTTCACCATGCTGGCGACGGTACTGCCGGAGCTGAACAAACGTAAGGCATAAGACGGGCCGGATAAAGGTTTGCGGGAAATTTTGATATGTGTTAGAATGGACAGGATGATTTTTCTGCAAACTAAGCAGAAATCTTAAGAAGGGCCGGCGTATAGCCGGACAGGAATGAGAGGAAAATATAATGGCTTTATTTCAGGCATTTCGGGCAGTAAGACCTGCTTCGGAAAAAGCAGAAAAGGTGGCTGCACTTCCCTATGACGTAGTCAGCAGAGAGGAAGCGAGAAAGATCGGGGAAAAAAATCCGGAATCTTTTCTCCATATAGACCGTGCGGAGATGGATCTGGATCCGGAAACTGATCTTTATGATCCGATGGTTTATCAGAAGGCAAGGGAAAATCTGGATCGTTTCCAGAAAGAAGGGATCCTGATCCAGGATGAGAAACCGAACTATTATCTGTATGAACTGATCCGTAAGGGAAGATCCCAGACCGGGATCGTAGGTGTCAGTTCCATTGATGATTACATGAATGGTGTGATCAAAAAGCATGAGCTTACAAGAGAGGATAAGGAGCAGGACCGCATCCGTCATGTGGATGTCTGTGATGCCAACATAGGCCCTATTTTTCTGGCGTGCAGATATCCGGCAGAGCTTCTTACTCTTATGGAAGAATGGAAAAATGCACATGTTCCTGTGTATGATTTTACTTCCGATGACGAGATCACACATCGTGTATGGGTCGTAGATGAGGAAGAAAAGATCCGGACTATACATAGTCTTTTTGGCGGAATCTCCTCTATCTATATTGCTGATGGACACCACAGAGCAGCCTCCGCAGTAAAGGTTGGACAGAAGAGAAGAGCGGAGCATCCGGACTACACCGGAAAAGAAGAATTTAACTTTTCCTGTCTGTGGTATTTCCGTATGACCAGCTGACCATCCTTCCGTATCACAGGATCGTAAAGGATATCAAGGGTATGGAACCCAAAGCCTTTATCGGAAGCATGAAGTTTAATTTTGAGCTGATGGCAATGCCGGGATTTCCATGTAAACCGGTGGAGAAACACTGCTTTGGGCTGTATGTAGACGGAGAATGGTTCCATCTGAAGGCATATCCGGATATCTATGCGGGTAAAGACAGCGTAGGTCAGCTGGATGTGTCTATTCTTCAGGATAAGGTCCTGGGTCCGGTTCTGGGGATCAGTGACCCGCGTACCGATGAGAGGATCCGCTTTATGGGAGGAAACCACCGGCTGAAGGATCTGGCAGCAGCTGCAGATGAGACAGGAGGAGCTGCCTTTGCCATGTATCCTACATCCATGGAGGAGCTGATGACGATCGCAGACGAGGGTAAGCTTATGCCGCCAAAGAGCACCTGGTTTGAACCGAAGCTCCGCAGTGGTCTTTTTATCCATAAGCTTTCAGACTGATGCCGGATGCTTTATAGATTTTTAATAAAATTGTCAGGAAAATCTTAGGAAATCACTACAGATTGCTCACATTTGTCCGGTAAGATACAAGTATATTCTGAGCAAACGCGAAAGAGGGTTTTTCATGACAAACGAACAGTATTACGATTGTATCCAGCCATATCAGAACGCATGTCAGATCATGCGCGCCAAGCTTGAGGTGCTCAACGGAAGCCTGTATCAGAAGTCTTCCGTATCTCCGATCCACAATATCCAGGAACGGATCAAATCCAAGAAGAGCATCGAAAAGAAGCTGGAGAAGCTGGGACATTCGGACAGTGTGCAGAACGCCAAGGATCATCTCCGGGATATCGCTGGGATCCGTGTGATCTGCTACTTTATTGATGATATATACAATCTTGTAAATGCGCTGAAGCGGCAGAGTGAGCTGATCTTTATCAGGGAGAAGGATTACATACAGAATCCAAAGCCTAATGGGTACCGCAGCTTTCACGTGATCATCGCAGTTCCGGTATACTATCTGGATACCATGGAGTATTTTCCGGTGGAGATCCAGCTGAGGACGATGACCATGGATCTCTGGGCAAGCATGGAGCACCGTGTCTGTTACAAGAAGCTTCCGGAACATAGGGATGAGCTTGCGGAGGCCTTCTGTCAGTATGCAGATATCCTTGGAAAGATCGAGGAACAGTTTGAAGCCTACAATGAAACAGGAATGCTGGAGGAGATCACACCTGCCCAGATTACTGAGAATCCGACGGAGGGATAGGAATGGAGATCGAAGAGGAATTTATATCCGGTTTCTGCCGTACCATGAACGGGGGCGAAACCGTCTGCTGTGAGTATACACGGCAGGAGGACAGCAGCAGGAAGCTGACCTTTATGGACTGCGCACATGAAAGATGTGTAAACACAGGCGCCTGTGAGATCTTCAAACAGGCCCATGAGCTGGAGCAGAAATAAAAGATCAAAGAAAAGAGAACTGCGAAAAAGCAATAATGATAAAACAGTAATTATAATAAAAACAGCAATAATAAAACAGCAATTATAAAAAAATCACAGAATACAGGAGAAGTACGTATGAAGCACACAGTAGATGCAATGGGGAAACAGTGTCCGATCCCGGTTGTGATGACCAAGAAGATCCTTGACAAGGCAGAGCAGGGAGACGAGATCTTGATCCTGGTAGATAATGAAACAGCAGTAAACAATTTGAGCAGACTTGCCGGAAGTATCGGATGCAGCTTCGTATCCAGAAAAACAGAAGGTGGTTACGAGATCAATATGACAGTAAAATCTGATCCTGCTGCAAGAAGTCAGGCAGAGCCTGAGATCGTCTGCACACCGGCTGTTCCGCAGGGAGATTATACCGTTGCCATCACTTCCGATAAGATGGGAGATGGAGATCCGGAGCTTGGCGGGATCCTGATCAAGGGATTTGTGTATGCGCTGACACAGCTGGAGACACCGCCGTCAGTTATGCTGTTTTATAATGGCGGAGCCAGACTTACCGCACAGGATTCACCATGTATCGAAGACCTTAAGACCTTACAGGAGCAGGGAACAGAGATCCTGACCTGCGGAACCTGCGTGAACTTCTACGGACTGAAGGAACCGGCAGTGGGAACCGTAACAAATATGTATACCATAGCGGAAAAGCTCACAAAAGCAGGAAAAGTGATCCGCCCGTAAACAGAAAAACATATAGAAACAACAAAAGCATATAGAAACAATAGAAACTTACAGAAACAGACAGAAACAAATAGAAATACAACAGAAAATGCCGCAGAGCCATTTTGAAAGCCTGCGGCATTTTTGATATCTGGTTGATATTCGCTTGATATCCGGTTATGAGCAAGCAGCGAAGCGGATCGGATCGCAAATATCCGTCTGACTTAGCTCCGAACTTAAAATTCCACATCAAGCTGCTGCTCCTCAATATGATGGCGTTTTGCATAGCGGTAAGCATCAGTGTCAGTGCACCGTCGCCGGTCACGTTGCATGCAGTTCCGAAGCTGTCCTGCAGTGCAAAGATGGTAAGCATCAATGCAGTGCCGGAGCTGTCGAATTTCAGTATCCCGGTGATGATGCCAAGGGATGCCATGACGGTTCCGCCGGGAACGCCGGGAGCTCCGATGGCAAAGATACCCAGAAGAAGGCAGAACAGAACCATGGTACCCGGCGTTGGAACGGAACCGTACAGGATCTTCGAAATCGCCATACAGAAGAAAACCTCTGTCAGAACGGAGCCACAGAGATGGATGTTTGCAAACAGAGGGATCCCGAAGCTGACCAGATCCTTACGAAGTGGTTTTGCCTTGGAGGCACACTGCAGTGCAACGGCCAGGGTGGCTGCAGAGGACATGGTCCCTATGGCAGTCAGGTAGGCAGGACCATAATGGCGGACAACCTCCAGAGGATTTTCTCCGGAATAGATACCTGCAAGGATGTAAAGAAGAGCCGTCCAGATAAAATGCCCGGCAAGCACCAGTACGATGATCTTCAGAAAAACAGGCAGCTGTCTGGTGATGGTTCCCTCGTAGCAAGGCCGCAGAAGGTAGTGCCGATAAATAACGGAAGAATGGGGATGATGATCCGAGCCACCAGAGAAAGAACGATTTTCTGAAATTCATCCAGGAGCAGTGATCAGCTTTGCCTTTGTCCAGGTGGCGGCAAGTCCCAGCATCATTGCAAAAACAAGAGCACTCATAACGGACATGATCTGCGGGATCTCCAGCTCAAAGATCACCTCCGGCAGCCGCTTCAGTCCTGCAGCATAGGAATGGATGGACAGATGCGGAATGATCAGAAAGCCGGAGGCTGTAGAAAAAAGCGCTGCGCCAACAGAGGAGCCGTAAGCGAGGACAACCGCAACTCCCAGCATCAGCGAAGCATTTTTGCCAAGCCTGGTAATGGACGGAGCGATAAATCCCAGCACGATCAGCGGCACGCAGAAGGTAATGAGCTGGCCCAGGATGTACTTGATAGTAACTGTGATATTAAGAACTGCCATGGAGATTCCGTTGGTGCTGTACCGGTTCAGGATAAGCCCGGCTATGATCCCCAGGATCACGGCGACCAACAGCTTAAATGGCAGACTGTTGAAAAAAGATGTTTTTTTCATTGGAAAACCTCCTCGGATAGTATAAAATAAAGCCAGAGTTTATTATAAAGGTATTTGATAAAAATCACAAGGAGGATGAAATGATTTATCTGGATAACGCGGCTACAAGCTTTCATAAGCCGGACTGTGTGCCGCGTGCTGTGGTGGAAGCCATGCAGCATGCAGGAAACAGCGGAAGGGGCAGCAGCGGCGAAGCATGGCAGCTTCAAGGCTTATTTTTAATACAAGATGCCAGATCGCAGAGATGTTTGACGTATGGGGACCGGAATGTGTGGCCTTTACATCCAATGACACGGAAGCGCTCAATATCGCCCTGCAGGGAACACTTCATCCAGAGGAGGGAACTATCCATGTGATCTGTACGGAGATGGATCACAACAGTGTGCTCCGTCCGCTGTACCGCCTGGAAAAAAAAGGCATGAATCTTACGATCCTGCCGGTAGACCGTAAGGGACGGATCTCCCTTACGGAGCTTGAAGCAGCCATCCGTCCGGAGACGAAGGTGATCGTCTGTACCCACGCCTCCAATCTGACAGGAAATCTCAATGATATCCACGCCATCGGTGAGATTGCACAGAAGCACCAGAAGCTTTTTATTGTGGATGCTGCCCAGACAGCAGGAGTATTTCCGATTTCCATGAAAAAAGATCATATAGATATTCTTTGCTTTTCCGGACATAAGGGCCTTATGGGACCCCAGGGCACAGGCGCCATCTGCGTTCGGCCGGGGGTATCTGTGGAGCCTCTGAAGGTAGGCGGAAGCGGCGTCCTCACCTTTCAGAGAGAGCATCCGCAGGATATGCCGGAGACACTGGAGGCAGGTACTGAACAGCCACGGGATCGCAGGTCTTGGCGCAGCTATCAGCTGGATTACCGAAACCGGAACAGAACAGATCCGAAAAAGAGAGCAGCAGCTGATGTGGCGTTTTTATGACCAGGTAAAGGAAATTCCGGGAGTCACCTTGTACGGAGATTTTTCCAGGGAAGAACGCTCCCCTGTGGTGACTCTGAATATTGCAGAGATGGATTCGGCAGAGGTGGCCATGGTCCTTGATGAAGAGTACGGGATCAGTGTAAGAGCCGGCGGCCACTGTGCACCGCTGATGCACAAAGCACTGGGAACCGAAAAAACAGGAGCCGTCCGCTTCAGCTTTTCTTATTTTAATACGGAAGAAGAGGTGGACACTGCTGCCGGGGCGGTAAAGGAGCTTGCCGCGGAATAAACAGCGAAAGACGGACAGAAAGGACACAAAGAATGTATCAGACAATATATGATGTGGTAGAAAAAAGAGGGCGTGTAAAAACAGGAATCCTTCTGAACGGAGAGGATGCCGGGCTGAAATATCTTTTGGAAGAAAGCAGCTTTTTTATCCGAAGAGAGCAGAAAGAAATAAAGAAGCAGAAGAATTCCTGAAGGCTTCCGTGGAAGCAGCTGTGGAAACCGGCGTTGTGAAAAATGGAGACCGGGAGATATTTGTGGAAACCTACGAGAAGAATCCCAGGCTGATCATACTGGGTGGCGGACATGTTTCTCTTCCGGTAGCAGAGATCGGCAGGATGCTGGGCTTTCATGTAACAGTTATGGATGACCGGGAGGAATTTGTGACGGAGGAAGATTCCCCATGGCAGATGAGAGGATCTTTGGAGATTTTGATACCCTGTCCGACAGGATCCCTCCCTATGAAAATGCCTACTATGTAGTGGTGACACGAGGCCATCTGGGGGATTCCGCCTGTGCAAGAGCGATCCTTAAGAGACCCTTTGCATATTTCGGAATGATCGGAAGCAGGACAAAGGTGCGGATCACCAGGGAAAAGCTCCTGAAAGAGGGCTTTACGGAGGAACAGCTGGATCAGATCCATGCCCCCATCGGACTTCCCATCGGAGGACAGATGCGGCTGAGATCGCGTGAGCATCATGGCAGAGATCGTGCAGGAAAAGAACCGGCATTTCCGCACCTACTGTGATGAGGAGGTGGAGGCAGCAGTACGCCGCAGTACACCGGAACCATGGTCACGATCATCGAGAAGAAGGGCTCCTCACCAAGAGGAACCGGGAGCAAGATGTTCGTATTTCGGGACGGAAGTACGGCAGGAAGCATCGGCGGCGGAAAAGTGGAGTTTGAAGCCGGAAAACACGCAGTAAATATCCGAAATACGGAGACAAAGGTTTACGAGCTGGGACAGGGGGCAGGAGATCTGGGAATGATCTGCGGCGGAACTGTCCGGGTGCTTTTTGAGCCGGTAAATATGTGAAAGAACCGGCCAGGACTTGCATAATATTGCAGAATCGTGTATATTGGACGCAGAGAATTTTTTACCGGCGTATAAGGAGGAATCAGATAAAATGAAGAAAAAATGTATTATGGCTTTGATAATAGGCGCGGCTTTCCTTGCACAGGGCTGTGGATATGAGGAAGGAACCGATGCAGTGGTAACAGTAGTAGATTCCACACCGACGCCGGAGCCCACAGAGAAGCCGAAGGCAACTGCAACACCTACACCGAAGGCAGCAGCAGATTCCACAGCAGACGGAGCAGCAGCGGCGGCAGACTCTACCACAGCCGGGGCAGCAGATCCCGCAGCACAGACAGCAGCTACGGAGCAGACCCCAAGCGGCATCAACGTACAGGCTCAGGATGCCACCTACTATGCAGTGGAGGGTGTGAATTTACGTTCTGACGCCAATGCAGAGGCAGAGTTTGTGGCAGGTGTCCTTTCCGGAGAATCCCTAAAGTGTACCGGTGTCTGTGACAATGGATGGATCCGTGTGGATTATAATGGCCAGACCTGCTACGCATCCGGCGATTACGTCAGCACAACCCCGCCGGTAGGAGCAGTGGCAGCAGATACTACCGCAGAAGCAGCACAGTAGAGCACAGACTACAGGCTTTGACCAGATCAGGGAAATCCTGATCCTGCTTCAATTGCAGATATCTGCTTGATATAATAAAAACAGGCAGCTGTATCTGATGAAATACATCGATACAGGCAGCCTGTTTTTTGTTTCGGCATATAGTCCAGTCCGTTCAGAACACAAGGATCATGCCAGCGGATCGTACCCGCAGATCATTCCGGATAAACAAGACGGTCCGGCTTGATATCGTAGAGAACTTCGTTCAGGAATTTCTTTGCCAGATATTTTGCCATGCCAAGGTTCATATCCAGATAATTTCCACAGTCCTTGGGAGAAGCTCCCGGGATCTCACCCTCAAAATCGCGGATAAATTCAAACATCTCGATCATCAGCGGAACGATATCTCTGGATTCATAATCCCCGTTAAGAAGAAGATAATTTCCGGTACGGCAGCCCATAGGACCCCAGTAAATGACCTTCGGGCCAAACTCCTTATGGTTCCGCAGGAAGGTAGCTGCCAGATGCTCCATGGCGTGAAGCTCGGCTGTGTTCATAACAGGCTCCTCATTGGGAGAAGTCATACGGATATCGAAGGTAGTGATCACCTGATCTCCAACCGGATCCTTACGTGAAACGTATACGCCAGGTTGAAGCTTGATATGGTCAATGGTAAAACTTGTGATCTTTTCCATGTTGATTCCTCACTTTCTACTTATATGTACGGAGCCCATAATAAGCTCCATACATGATTTTAGCAGAGAACCGGAAGAGATACAAGGCAAAACAAAGGGAATCCTGCACCTGGTTCCGTGCAAAGTTGACTTTATGAAAAGATGATGTTAAACTGAGAAAAGCTTACAGGGGGGAGAGTGAAAAGCTCACCTGAAAATGCCGGAACAGGCGTTTTCGGGATCTGATAAGGAGGACTTATAAATATGAAACGTAAGGTTTTAGCCGTATTATTTGCGACAGCTCTTACCGCAGGAATGCTTTCCGGATGCGGAAGCACAGACAGTACTTCTGACAAAGCAGACCAGAAGGAAGAATCTCTGGAGAAAGAAACCTCAGAAGGACAGACAGGCGTAGATGAAGAGACAGCAGCCAATGCAGTATCCGAGGAGGAGGCTGAGGCGGCAGGCTTTTCAGACCATGAAGAAAGCGCCGATGATCAGGAGGCTTCCGGTGATGCAGAGGACACCTCACATGAAACCGAAGCTTCTGCAGACAGCTCCGCAGACAGTACAGAGGATACAGACAGCGCAGACGGAGAATTTCCGATGGTTCCGAGGATGCACAAATGGCAGGAACAACTGTGATCGATACCAGCCAGCAGCTGACAGGAACCCATCATGCTGCCATCATCGTAAAGGATTATGGCGAGATCGATGTAGAGCTGGATGCAGACACCGCACCCATCACAGTCACAAATTTTGTAAAGCTGGTACAGGACAATTTTTATGACGGTCTGACCTTCCACCGGATCATTGACGGATTTATGATCCAGGGCGGAGATCCAAACGGAGACGGAACCGGCGGAGCAGAGGATACCATCAAGGGCGAATTTTCCAGCAATGGAGTGAAGAACGATATTTCTCATGTAAGAGGAACCATTTCCATGGCCCGCAGCACAGATTCGGACAGCGCAAGCTCTCAGTTCTTTATCGTACAGTCCGATTCCACACATCTGGATGGCGACTATGCTGCATTCGGACACGTGACCTCCGGGATGGACATTGTAGATCAGATCTGCAAGGATGCCAAGCCGACAGACGGCAACGGAACCATTGCAAAGGATCAGCAGCCGGTGATCGAGAGTATCCGTATGGTTGACTGACAGGAGGGAGAAGGATGCTGAAAGGGAAAACAGTGCTTCTTGGCATCACAGGAAGTATTGCTGCATACAAGATCGCATATCTGGCAAGTGCATTACATAAGCTTCATGCAGATGTCCATGTACTGATGACAGAGAATGCAACGAACTTTATCAATCCGATCACATTTGAAACACTGACCGGGAATAAATGCCTGGTGGATACCTTTGACCGGAACTTTCAGTTTCAGGTAGAGCACGTATCCATTGCCAAGAAGGCAGATGTTGTGATGATCGCACCGGCCAGTGCAAACGTGATCGGAAAGCTGGCCAACGGCCTTGCGGACGATATGCTCACCACTACGGTAATGGCCTGCAGGTGTCAGAAGATCCTTGCACCGGCCATGAATACCGCCATGTATGAGAATCCCGTGGTGCAGGATAATATCCGGAAGCTGCAAACCTACGGATATGAGGTGATCACACCGGCCAGCGGCTACCTGGCATGCGGAGACACCGGAGCCGGAAAAATGCCGGAGCCGGAAACCCTTCTGGAATATATCCTGAAGGAAGCCGCCTTCCAGAAAGACCTTGCCGGCAAAAAGCTCCTGGTAACGGCAGGACCTACCCAGGAGGCCATCGACCCGGTCCGCTGTCTTACCAACCATTCATCCGGAAAGATGGGATACGCCATTGCAAAAATGGCCATGCTCAGAGGAGCGGAGGTTACGCTGGTAAGCGGACCTACTGCCATTGAGCCGCCCCTTTTTGTGAAGGTCGTACCTGTGACATCCGCCAGAGATATGTTCGAGGCAGTCACCGGTTTAAGTGATGAACAGGATATCATCATCAAGGCTGCCGCAGTGGCAGACTACCGTCCGAAGCAGGTCAGCGAAGACAAGGTTAAGAAAAAAGACGATCAGGCTTCCATAGAGCTTGAGAGGACAGACGACATTCTGAAATATCTGGGTCAGCACAAGAAGCAGGGTCAGTTCCTCTGCGGATTTCCATGGAGACCAAAGACATGCTCCGTAATTCCAGAGCCAAGCTTGAGAAGAAAACCTGGATATGGTGGCAGCCAACAACCTGAAGGTAGAAGGCGCCGGATTCCAGGGAGATACCAACGTCCTGACTCTGATCACACAGGACGAAGAAGTGTCACTTCCGCTTATGAGCAAGGAGGATGCAGCGTTAAAGATCCTGGATAAGATCCTTCTGCTTACCACAAAGGCAGAAGCATAGCTACAGACCCGGTCAGATAGCCGGTTTTAACAACGAAAAGCGGAACAAAAAGATCACCGCTTTCCATCACCGTATTGTATCCGCAGAAAACGCCGGAAAATGCTGTATTTCCGGAAATATTCACAGAGCGGAACGGTAACAAGGAGGAGAAGAAATGAAAAACGACAGATTTACAACAGCGCAGCTTACATTACTGGGCCTGATGGCAGCGATCCTTCTGCTGATGGCCTACACACCACTGGGATATCTGAACATCGGGCCACTGGCCATTTCCTTTAACGTGATCCCGGTAGCCATCAGTGCAGTCGTCCTCGGACCGTAGGAGGAGCCGTGGCAGGTGCGATCTTCGGCCTGACCAGCTTTCTCCAGTGCATAGGAGTAGGCGGCTCCAGTGCAATGGGAGTTGTGCTTTTCGGTATCAATCCGGTATTTGCCTTTATCCAGCGCTTCATCCCACGTCTTCTGGACGGTATCTGCCTCGGATATATTTTTAAAGGCATGCGAAAGGTCAGCAATACCTATGTGGCATGTGCAGTAACCGGCTTCTTTTCCGCATTCCTGAATACACTGTTCTTCATGGCAGCACTTGTAGGACTGTTCGGAAATACCGATTATGTAAAAAATCTGATGGGCGGTCATAACATCATCATCGGCTGCTGTCTCATGGTAGGGATCAACGCAGTATGCGAAATGATTTCCTCCACAGTGATCACAGGAGCAGTGGGAGCTGCACTTTCCAAGGCGCATCTGATCCCATCCGCACAGATCAGCCGTGAGAAGACAAAAGCATAAAGACAGGGAAAATAAAATTATGATATTAGCAATTGATATTGGAAATACCAACATAGTCGTGGGCTGCATCGATGATCAAAAACATACTTCATCGAGAGACTTGCTACCGTAAGAACAAAAACAGAACTGGAATATGCCGTAGACCTGAAAACCTTACTGGAAATCTACCACATCAAAAAGGCAGACATAGAAGGCTGTATCATTTCATCTGTAGTCCCGCAGATCACCAACATTGCCAAGCTGGCAGCAGAAAAGATCCTTAAAAAAGAAGTCATGGTCCTGGGACCAGGAGTAAAAACAGGTCTGAACATCATGATGGACAATCCCGGACAGCTGGGCGCGGATCTTGTGGCAGACGCTGTGGCAGGATTAAATGAATATCCGGTTCCGTTTATTGTGATCGATATGGGAACCGCCACTACAGTTTCGGTTGTCAACAGCAAAAAGCAATACATTGGCGGAATGATCCTTCCTGGCATCGGAATATCCCTGGATGCACTGACAGCCAGAGCATCCCAGCTCAGCGGGATCAGTATCGATGCCCCGAAGCATGTGATCGGGCGCAATACCATCGAATGCATGAAAAGCGGCGTGCTCTACAGCAACGCAGCTGCATCGATGGGATCATAGACCGGGTGGAAGAAGAGCTTGGTGAGAAAACAACCGTGATCGCAACAGGCGGTCTTGCAAAAAGATCATTCTCACTGTAAGAAAGAAATCATTCTGGATGAGGAACTTCTTCTGAGAGGTCTTCTGATCATTTATGAGAAAAATAAGTAAGAATGTATAT
>ENA-OQAS01000111-OQAS01000111.1-human-gut-metagenome-genome-assembly--contig:-NODE-111-length-41266-cov-2.522764_pt1 | contig 41266 bp, 47 predicted proteins | sample MGYA00242733_ERZ504523 | MGnify/ENA primary metagenome ERZ504523 (study PRJEB26092, sample SAMD00036239) | human gut metagenome | host: Homo sapiens | study: EMG produced TPA metagenomics assembly of...
CGAATATTAATAATTAAGTGATAAAGCTATCAGCAGGTATATGGCTTTTATCACTTTAATTTTTACAACTTTAGTTTTAAGGGCAGAAAATGGAACTTAAAAGATAAACAATTTAGACACAATTTTAAATTTTATGATAAAGTGATGTTGGAATATGGCTGATAGAAAGATGACTTGATATATAAAATGTATTAATATGTTTGCGTATAATATATTTTAAGTGCTGATTCAATAAAATAGTCAGATAATAATGTATTAAATTACAAATAATTGAATAATCTGATAATTTAACCAAATAAAAAGTTTACAAGATAAAAAAATAGGAGTATATTAAGCACAAGAAAAACAAGTCTACCACATTTGTGGGTTAAATCAGACGATTGTTAATTATACAAATCATACGATAAGACTTGCATTACAGATTATATATGAAAGGATGAGCAGACTATGGAAAATCAAAATAATCAGCCTGGACTTTACAGCCCACAGTTTGAACACGATAACTGTGGCATCGGTGCAGTTGTAAGCATCAAGGGAGTAAAGACACATCAGACAGTATCAGACGCATTAAGCATCGTTGAGAACCTCGAACACAGAGCAGGTAAAGATGCAGAGGGAAAGACTGGTGATGGTGTAGGTATCCTTCTTCAAATATCACATAAATTCTTTAAGAAAGCAGTTAAACCTCTTGGAATTAAGATTGGTGAGGAAAGAGAGTATGGTGTAGGTATGTTCTTCTTCCCACAGGACGAACTTGCAAGAAACCGTGCTAAGAAGATGTTTGAAATCATCGTTGAAAAAGAAGGTCTTGAGTTCTTAGGCTGGAGAGAAGTTCCAACATTTCCTAATGTACTTGGTAAAAAGGCAGTTGACTGTATGCCATACATTATGCAGGGCTTTGTAAAGAAACCTAAGGATGTTAATAAGGGAATTGACTTTGATAGAAAGCTTTATGTTGCAAGACGTGTATTCGAGCAGACAGCAGAAGATACATATGTCTGTTCGCTTTCAAGCAGAACTATTGTATACAAGGGTATGTTCCTTGTTGGACAGTTAAGAACATTCTTTAAGGATCTTGTAGATGAAGATTATGAGTCAGCTATTGCACTTGTTCATTCAAGATTTTCAACTAACACTAACCCAAGCTGGGAACGTGCTCATCCTAATAGATTTATTGTTCATAATGGTGAGATTAATACAATCAAAGGTAACGCAGATAGAATGTTATCAAGAGAAGAAACTATGGTTTCTCCATATCTTGAAGATGAAATGTCTAAGATAACACCAGTTGTTAATACTAACGGTTCAGATTCAGCTATGTTAGATAATACTCTTGAATTCTTTGTAATGAATGGTATGCCACTTCCACTTGCTGTTATGATTACAATTCCAGAGCCTTGGAGCAATAATAAAGCTATGGAGCAGGAGAAGAAAGACTTCTACCAGTATTATGCAACAATGATGGAGCCTTGGGACGGACCTGCTTCAATCCTCTTCTCAGATGGAGATATTATGGGAGCAGTTCTTGATAGAAATGGTCTTCGTCCTTCAAGATACTATATTACTAATGATGGTTATCTTATTCTTTCATCAGAAGTAGGTGCACTTCCAATAGATGAGAGTAGAATTAAAGTTAAGGACAGACTTCATCCAGGAAAAATGCTTCTTGTAGATACAGTTAAGGGAGAGCTTATTGATGATGACAAGCTTAAAGAGCAGTATGCAACTAAGCAGCCTTATGGTGAATGGCTTGATAACAATCTTATAAATCTTTGTGATTTAAAGATTCCTAACAAGAAGTTCCAACACATACTAAGGAAGAAAGAGCAAGATTACAGAAAGCTTTCGGTTATACATATGAAGATTTCAGAACATCAATACTTCCAATGGCACTTAATGGAGCAGAGTCAATTGGAGCTATGGGTATAGATACACCACTTGCGGTGCTTTCTAACAGACACCAGCCTTTATTTAACTATTTTAAGCAGTTATTTGCACAGGTTACTAATCCACCTATTGATTCGATAAGAGAAAAGATTGTAACTTCAACTACTGTATATCTTGGTAAAGATGGAAATGTGCTTGAGGAAAAGCCAGAGAACTGTAAGAACTTAAAGATTAACAATCCTATTCTTACTAATACAGATCTTTTAAAGATTAAGAATATGAAAGTTGAAGGCTTTAAGGTAGAGACAATTCCTATTACATATTATAAGAATACATCAATTGAAAAGGCTATTGACCATATATTCGTAGAGGTTGACAGGGCACACAGAGAAGGTGCTAACATCATTATCCTTTCAGACAGGGGTGTTGATGAGAATCACGTTGCAATTCCATCACTTCTTGCAGTAGGTGCTGTACAGCATTACCTTGTACAGACTAAGAAGAGAACAAGTATGGCAGTTATACTTGAAAGTGGTGAGCCAAGAGATGTACATCATTTTGCAACACTTTTAGGATATGGTGCATCAGCTATCAACCCATATCTTGCACAGGAGAGCATACAGGAGCTTATCGACCTTAATATGCTTGACAAGGATTACTATGCAGCAGTCGATGACTACAACAATGCTATTATAAGTGGTATTGTTAAGATTGCAGCTAAAATGGGTATTTCAACAATCCAGTCATATCAGGGTGCTAAGATATTTGAGGCAATTGGTATTAACTCAGATGTAATTAATAAGTACTTCACTGGTACTGTATCAAGAATTGAAGGAATCGGACTTAAGGATATTCAGGAAGATGTGGAAACACTTCATTCTAAGGCATTTGATCCACTTGGACTTTCAACAGATACAACTCTTGACAGTGAGGGCGCTCATAAGATGAGAAGTGGAAAAGAAGAACATCTTTACAATCCACAGACAATACATCTTTTACAGCTTGCAGCACGTACAGGTGATTATAATACATTTAAGGAATATACAGCTCTTGTTAATAAAGAAGAGGGCGTTAAGAACTTAAGAGGACTTATGGATATCAAGTTCTAAGAAGGGAATAAATATAGATCAGGTAGAGAGTGTTGATTCTATCGTTAAGAGATTTAAGACCGGTGCCATGTCATACGGTTCCATCTCTAAGGAAGCACACGAGACTATGGCTATTGCTATGAATATGCTTCACGGCAAGTCTAACTCAGGTGAAGGTGGAGAAGATGAAGACAGACTACAGTAGGTGCTGACGGACTTAACAGATGTTCAGCTATCAAGCAGGTAGCTTCAGGACGTTTGGTGTTACAAGCAAGTATCTTGTAAGTGCTAAGGAAATCCAGATTAAGATGGCACAGGGTGCTAAGCCAGGTGAAGGTGGACATCTTCCAGGAAAGAAGGTATATCCTTGGATTGCAAAGACACGTCTTTCAACACCAGGTGTATCACTTATATCACCACCACCTCATCACGACATTTATTCTATCGAAGATTTAGCACAGCTTATATATGATTTAAAGAATGCCAACAAGAATGCAAGAATATCAGTTAAGCTTGTATCAGAAGCAGGTGTTGGTACTATAGCTTCTGGTGTTGCCAAGGCAGGTGCACAGGTTATCCTTATATCAGGTTATGATGGAGGTACTGGTGCAGCTCCAAGAAGTTCTATACATAATGCAGGACTTCCTTGGGAATTAGGACTTGCAGAAGCTCATCAGACACTTACAATGAACGGACTTCGTAATAAGGTTATAATCGAGACAGATGGTAAGCTTATGAGCGGACGTGATGTTGCAATAGCAGCTATGCTTGGTGCAGAAGAATTCGGTTTTGCAACAGCTCCACTTGTAACAATGGGCTGTGTAATGATGAGAGTATGTAACCTTGATACTTGTCCAGTTGGTATTGCTACACAGAATCCTGAGCTTAGAAAGAGATTTGCAGGCAAGCCTGAATATGTTGTCAACTTTATGAGATTTATCGCACAGGAGCTTCGTGAATATATGGCAAAGCTTGGTGTTAAGACTGTTGATGAACTTGTAGGAAGAACAGATTTCCTTGAAGCAAGAGAAGATGTAGAGGGAAGCGGAAGAGCTTCAAAGGTTGACCTTTCTAATATACTTAACAATCCTTATGTTAAGGAAGCTTCTTCAATTAAGTATGATAAGAAGAATGTATATGACTTTGAACTTGAGAAGACAGTAGATGAGAAGATTCTTATTAAGAAGCTTTCGGATGCTATGGATAAGAAGCAGAAGAGAAGTGTTGAGGTTGATGTAACTAATACAGATAGAGCATTAGGAACACTTCTTGGTGCAGAGATAACAAGAAGATTTGGTGAGAGCCTTGCAGAAGATACTTATACAGTTAAATGTACAGGTGCTGGCGGACAGAGCTTCGGTGCATTTATCCCTAAGGGACTTACACTTGAACTTGTCGGTGACAGCAACGATTACTTCGGAAAAGGTCTTTCAGGTGGTAAGCTTATTGTATATCCACCAACAGGTGTATCTTATAAGGAAGATGAGAATATCATCATCGGTAACGTAGCACTCTATGGAGCAACAAGTGGCAAGGCATTTATCAATGGTGTAGCAGGTGAGAGATTCTGTGTACGTAACTCTGGTGCAACAGCAGTTGTTGAAGGTACTGGCGACCATGGTTGTGAATATATGACAGGCGGAAGGGTTGTTGTACTTGGTAGAACTGGTAAGAACTTCGCAGCAGGTATGAGCGGCGGTGTTGCATATGTTCTTGATGATGACACAACACTTTATAAGAGAGTCAACAAGCAGCTTGTATCACTTGAACCTGTAACTAACAAGTATGATGTACTTGAACTTAAGCAGATGATTACAGAACACGTTGCTTATACTAATTCTAAGAAGGGTAAAGAAGTGTTAGACAACTTTGGCGAATATCTTCCTAAGTTTAAGAAGATTATGCCACATGATTATAAGAAGATGCTTAATATGATTGTTCAGATGGAAGAAAAAGGTCTTAGCAGTGAACAGGCTCAGATTGAAGCATTTTATGCAGCAACTAAGTAAGATAGAAATGTACAATAACAGATATGTATTAGCAGATTATAAGTCTGCTGGTACATATTTGTGAAAATGTGTATTTGAAAGGAGATAATCATGGGAAAACCAACTGGATTTTTAGAATATGAACGTGTGGAAGCTAAAGCAGTTTCACCAAAAGAAAGAATAAAGAATTTTAATGAATTTCATACACCACTTTCAGAAGCTGAGCAGAGATGCCAGAGTGCCCGCTGTATGGATTGTGGCGTGCCATTCTGCCAGTCAGGTATGAATATAAAAGGAATGACAAGTGGCTGTCCTCTTAACAACCTTATTCCTGAATGGAATGACCTTGTATACACGGGCAACTGGGAGCAGGCTTATAACAGATTACATAAGACAAGCAATTTTCCTGAATTTACAAGCCGTGTATGTCCTGCACTTTGCGAGAAGGCTTGTACCTGTGGACTTAATGGTGATCCAGTATGTACTAAGGAAAATGAGATGGCTATAATTGAGCATGCATATGCCAATGGACTTGCTGGTCCTAAGCCACCTAAGGCAAGAACAGGAAAGAGAATTGCTGTAATAGGTTCAGGCCCTTCAGGACTTGCAGTAGCAGACCAGTTAAACCAGAGAGGTCATCTTGTGACAGTATATGAAAGAGCTGACAGGGTAGGCGGTCTTTTAAGATACGGAATACCTAATATGAAGCTTGAAAAGCATATAATTGACAGAAAGATAGATGTTATGAAGGAAGAAGGAATTGAATTCATAACAGAAGCTAATATTGGACAGAATATTAAAGCTAAGAAGATAATGGAAGATTATGATGCTGTTGTGCTTGCTGTAGGTGCTTCTAATCCTAGAGATATCAATGCACCTGGAAGAGATGCCAATGGAATACATTTTGCAGTAGATTTCCTCACAGCTACAACTAAGAGCCTTCTTGACTCAGATCTTACAGATGGCAAATATATCAATGCCAAAGACAAGAATGTTATTGTAATTGGTGGTGGTGATACAGGTAATGACTGTGTCGGAACTTGTATAAGACACGGCTGTAAGTCGGTAACACAGCTTGAAATGATGCCAAAAGCACCAGATGTAAGAAGAGATACTAATCCTTGGCACAGTGGCCTTTAGTCTGCAAGACTGATTATGGTCAGGAAGAAGCTATAGCAGTATTTGGACACGACCCAAGAATATATACAACAACAGTTAAGGAATTTAAGAAGGATAAGAAGGGCAATCTTGAAAAGGTTGTAACTGTCCAGCTTGAATCTAGGGTTGATGAGAAGACAGGAAGAAGAATGATGGTTCCGGTTGAGGGAACAGAAAAAGAACTTCCTTGTGAGCTTGTTCTTATAGCTGCTGGTTTCCTTGGAACACAGAAGTATCTTACAGATGCATTTGGTGTTGAGGTTAATGAGAGAACTAACATAAAGACAGATGTAGACAAGTTCGCTACTAATGTAGCAGGAGTATTCGCTGCCGGCGACTGCCACACAGGCCAGTCACTTGTTGTAAAGGCTATCAGACAGGGCAGGGACTGCGCTAGGGAAGTTGATAAGTATCTTATGGGATATACTAATCTGTAATTCTTAGTCTGTAAGTAAAGATTACATTTTATAAAACTATTAAAATAAGTAAGAAGCCCGCAAAGACTAGCGTATGGTCTTTGTGGCTTTTTGAAGTGAAGTTGTATTGCTATATGTGGGATTTTTTCGTATACTTAATATTGTTTAAATTAAAGCCTGTAATTCGATATATAATTAAATTTATATATTGCAGGGATGAGTGTTGTTCAGGTTATTGGACTAACCTGCGGGTTTGGATACCAGTAATGGAATATGAATAAATAAATAGAAAGGTCAGAGATATATGAAGAACAAAGTAAATGGAATATTCAGAAAGTATGCAATATACTTGAATGGATAATATCGGCAATTCTTGTGGTTGTCGTTGCAGTTATGTGTGTGAGGTTTGTGTTTGATCTTGGTGGAATGTTTGATAGTGCACCAGTGGAATTCTTTGAAACTTTTGTTGCAGATATAATGACGCTGGCGGTTGGAGTTGAGCTTATTAAGATGTTATCACAGCATACGCCGGCAACAGTTGTTGAAGTGCTTATGTTTGCAATAGCAAGGGAGATGGTTACACATCATGATTCGGCACTTAACACAGCATTAGGTGTATTATCTATATGTGTGTTATTTGCTACAAGAAAGTTCTTCTTCTGCAAGAATGATTATGATGATAATAATGCAAAGGAAGAAGCTGATGCCAAGGACGAAATATTAAAATAAACATAAATAAATATAAATTATAAAAAATATATTGGCAAATTAATACCTGATGTGATACAATTCATTAGTATGTACATTGTACGAATAGAAAAGAGACTTCATATATATATTTAAGGAGGAATTATTAACAATGAGTTTTAAAGTTGAGAATATGGAAGAAAAGAATATGGTCAAGCTTGTAATCGAGGCTACAGCTGAAGAATTCGAAGCAGGTCTTAATACAGCTTTTAATAAGAATAAGAATAAGATTAGTGTTCCTGGTTTCAGAAAAGGCAAGGCTCCAAGAAAGATGGTAGAAAAGCTTTACGGAACAGAAATCTTCTACGAAGATGCAGCTAATGCAATTATTCCTGATGCTTATGCTAAGGCAGCAGATGAAAGCGAATTAGAGATAGTTTCACAGCCTAAGATTAATGTAGTTCAGATTGAAGCTGGAAAGCCTTTCATATTTGAAGCTGTTGTAGCTGTTAAGCCAGAAGTAGAACTTGGACAGTACAAGGGTGTAGAAGTAGAGAAGTGTGATACAGAAGTTACAGATGCTGATGTTGAAGAAGAATTAAAGAAGGTTCAGGATAAGAATTCAAGAGTTGTTACTGTTGAAGACAGAGCTGTTAAAAATGGCGATATGACAACAATTGACTTTGAAGGATTTGTTGATGGTGTAGCATTTGAAGGCGGTAAGGGTGAGAACTATCCACTTACAATCGGTTCACATTCATTCATTGATAATTTCGAAGAGCAGATTATAGGTATGAACATTGGTGATGAGAAAGAAATCAACGTAACATTCCCAGAAGAATACCACGCTGAAGAATTAAAGGGTAAGCCAGCTATGTTCAAGGTAAAGGTTAACGAGATTAAGGAAAAGGTTCTTCCAGAACTTGATGATGATTTCGCTCAGGACGTATCTGACTTTGATACACTTGCAGAATACAAGGATGATTTAAAGAAGACAATAGCAGAACGTAAGGCTAACGAAGCTAAGGCTAAGAAGGAAGACGAAGCAATCGCTAAGATTATCGAATCTTCTAAGATGGATATTCCAGAAGCTATGGTTAACACACAGGTTAACAGAATGTTAGAAGATTTCGCTCAGAGATTACAGATGCAGGGATTATCAGTAGAACAGTACTTCCAGTATACAGGTGTAACTGCTGAGAAGATTATCGAAGATATGAAGCCAGAAGCAGTTAAGAGAATTCAGTCAAGACTTGTTCTTGAAGCAGTTGTTAAGGCAGAAGGTCTTACAGCTTCAGAAGAAGAATTCCAGGATGAGCTTAACAAGATGGCTGAGCAGTACAAGATGGAAATCGAAAAAGTTAAAGAATTTATGGGTGAATACGAAGAAAAGCAGATTAAGGAAGATATCGCAATCCAGAAGGCTGTTGATGTTATCGTTAACTCAGTAGTAGAAAAGTAATTAATACTTAATATACGAAAGCAATATAGACGGATTTAAGTGCAGGCTGCCTGTGTGCTACGGCATATAAGCAGCTATTGCCTGTCTGTATGCAGAATTTGTGTCAGTGCGCACTTGACACAGGTTTATATGCGCAATATGTTATATAATCTGTGCGCAGAAATGAGGATTAAGATGAGTTTTGTACCTTATGTCATTGAACAGAACAGCCGTGGAGAAAGATCTTATGATATTTATTCACGTTTGTTAAAAGACAGAATTATTTTTTAGGTGAAGAGGTTACAGATGTGTCTGCAAATCTTGTGGTTGCGCAGATGTTATTCCTTGAAGCAGAAGATCCAAGCAAGGATATACATTTTTATATTAACAGCCCAGGTGGTTCTGTGTCTGCAGGTTTTGCAATATATGATACTATGCAGTACATTAAGTGCGATGTGTCTACAATCTGCATTGGTATGGCAGCTAGTATGGGAGCATTTCTTCTTTCAGGCGGAACTAAAGGCAAAAGACTTGCTCTTCCTAATGCTGAGATTATGATTCATCAGCCATCAGGTGGTGCAAGAGGACAGGAAACAGAGATCAGAATAGTTGCAGAGAACATTTTAAAGACAAGAAACAAATTGAATGAAATACTTGCAGCTAATACAGGTAAATCAGTAGAAGAAATCTCTCGAGATACAGAACGTGATAATTATATGACTGCACAGGAAGCTGTTGCATATGGTTTGATTGATAGTGTTGTTGAAAAGAGATAGTTGCTTAACGGGACTGTAGCTTTTCGCACAGTCCCGTTTTTTAAGACAATAATACAGTGGGTACATTTGTTAATTAGGTGTATAAAGCTGTTATAGTAATTGTGGAGGAAGTATGGCAGGCAGAAATGTAGATGAAAAGCTAAGATGCTCATTCTGTAATAAAACACAGGATCAGGTTAAGAAGCTTATAGCTGGCCCTAATGGGGCGTATATATGTGATGAGTGTGTAGGAATATGTGCTGACATTCTTGACGAAGAATTTGAAAATGAGGAAGATGTTCAGGAAGATGCTGAGGGTATGAATATCAACCTTTTAAAACCTAAAGAAATCAAAGAATTTCTTGATGATTATGTGATTGGACAGGATGAGGCCAAAAAGGTATTATCAGTTGCTGTATATAATCATTACAAGAGAATATTATCAGCCAAAGATGTCGATGTAGAGCTTCAGAAGAGTAATATTCTTATGTTAGGACCTACAGGTTCAGGTAAGACATTTCTTGCCCAGAATCTTGCAAGGCTTCTTAATGTACCATTTGCAATTGCAGATGCTACAACACTTACAGAAGCAGGTTATGTAGGTGAGGATGTAGAGAACATTTTATTAAAGCTTATTCAGGCGGCTGATTATGATGTTGAAAAGGCACAATATGGAATTATCTATATTGATGAGATAGATAAGATAACTAAGAAGTCGGAAAATGTATCTATAACAAGAGATGTATCCGGCGAGGGCGTACAGCAGGCACTTCTTAAGATATTAGAGGGAACTGTTGCTTCTGTTCCACCACAGGGAGGAAGAAAGCACCCACAGCAGGAGCTTATTCCGATTGACACAACTAACATTCTCTTTATATGTGGTGGTGCTTTTGACGGACTTGAGAAGATTATAGAAGCAAGAATGGATCAGAGTACAATCGGATTTAATTCACAGATTAAAGATAAGACAGCAACTGAAGATGTTGGAGAGATGTTCCATAAGGCACTTCCACAGGATCTTATTAAGTTCGGTCTTATTCCTGAATTTGTAGGAAGAGTACCTGTTGTTGTTGCACTAGATTCGTTAGATGAGGAGTCACTTGTAAGAATTCTTAGAGAACCTAAGAATGCTATACTTAAGCAGTATAAGGCATTATTAAGCTTGATGAAGTGGATCTGGAATTCGATGATGATGCAGTTAAGGCTATTGCACATAAGAGTTTTGAAAGAAAGACTGGAGCAAGAGGATTACGTTCTATATTAGAAGCTGTTATGAACGAAGTTATGTATGAAGTGCCATCTGATGAAACGATAGCAAGATGTACAATAACTAAGGATGCAGTTATGGGAACAGGAAAGCCTGTTATAGAGTATAGAACTGATGAAGTTAAGAAAGCACAATAAATATGAATATGATTACAATACCAGTAATTGCGTTAAGAAGTATGACCGTGTTACCCGACATGGTCATACATTTTGATATAAGCAGAAAAATATCAATTAAAGCAGTAGAAGCTGCTATGGAAAATGATGAGAAGGTGCTGCTGTTGACACAGACCGACTCAGCAGTTAAAAGTCCTACAGCTAAAGATTTATATATGACAGGAACTATAGCTTCTGTTAAGCGGGTTATAAGAATGCCTAATAAGTTAGTAAGAGTGCAGGTTGAGGGACTTAAGAAGCTGTAGCCGCAGACATTAATACTGAGGGTGATTACATATATGCAGATGTACAGGAGTGCAGTACATTTATAGAAGAAACGGATAAAGTATCAGATAAAGCTATTGTCATTGGAATGAATGAATTATTAAGACAATATGCGGCTGCTAATCCAAGATGTAATAAGGAGATGCTTAATCACTGGCTGGCGATTGACAATGCCAGAGAACTTATGAGCAGTGTAATCTGTGATTTTCCTATGGAATATACTGACCGTCAGAAGTTCCTTGAGATGAATAATATACTTGATATGTATGAATATATTGCAGGGATACTTATAGAGCTGACGCAAGCGTATAGTATTAAAGAAGAAATATCTGGTAAGTCAGGGCTAAAGTAGATGAGAACCAGAGAGAATATATATTAAAAGAACAGCTTGAAATTCTTAATAAGGAGCTTGGGCAGGATGAATATTCTGAAACTAATGAATTAGAAGAAAAGATAGATAAGCTTAATGCTTCTGATGAAGTAAAGGATAAGCTTCATAAGGAGGTAAAAAGGCTTAAGAACTTATCTAAGGGTTCATCAGAGGTCAATGTTGAAAGAACATATATTGAGAATTGTCTTGAACTTCCTTGGAATAATATGTCAGAGGATAACAATGATATTATTAATGCAAGAAAAGTGCTTGATAATGACCATTATGGAATGAAAGATATTAAAGACAGAATAATAGAGGCACTTGCTGTAAGAAATATAACTTCTAATACAGATGCTCCGATATTATGTCTTGCAGGACCTCCGGGAACAGGAAAGACTTCAATAGCACGTTCGGTGGCGGCTGCCCTTAATAAAGAATATGTAAGGATATGTCTTGGCGGAGTAAAAGATGAAGCAGAGATAAGAGGACATAGAAAGACATATGTCGGTGCAATGCCGGGAAGAATAATAGAGGGTTTAAAGAAGGCAGGAACAGCCAATCCATTAATGCTTCTTGATGAGATTGATAAGGTGAGCAATGATTATAAATCAGATACAGCCTCGGCTCTTCTGGAAGTGTTAGACAGCGAGCAGAATTCACATTTTACGGATCATTATATAGAAATGCCTGTAGATTTATCTAAGGTATTATTTATAGCAACGGCTAATGATTTATCAACACTCAGCAGACCGCTGCTTGACAGAATGGAGATTATAGAAGTATCTGGCTATAGTGTTAATGAGAAGCTTCATATAGCAAAGGAACACCTTGTTGGCAAGCAGCTTCGTAAGAACGGGCTTGCCACATCACTTTTAAAGATATCAGACTCAGCATTAAAGCATATAATTCTTGGTTACACTAAAGAGTCAGGTGTGAGGGAGCTTGAAAGACAGATTGCCAAAATATGCAGAAAAGCAGTAACCAAGCTGTATGAGGCAGGAGTTTTTAATGCTGATGGCACAAGAAACAAAGAAGTCAAGGTGTGCATAAGAATAACGGACAAGAATTTGACTGATTATCTTGGCAATATTAAATATAAGACTGACAAAGCATACAAGAAGCCACAGGTAGGAATTGTAAGAGGACTTGCATGGACAAGCGTTGGTGGTGAAACTCTTGAAATAGAAGTTAATGCAATGCTGGGAAGTGATGATTTGAGGCTCACAGGCAATATGGGAGATGTTATGAAAGAGTCTGCTATGATTGCGTATTCTTATGTGAGAGCTATTACTGAGAGTGGAAAATATAAAGTTGATATGAAGTATTTTGATGAACATATGCTTCATCTTCATATACCAGAAGGAGCAGTTCCTAAAGATGGTCCATCAGCAGGAGTGACAATGACAACGGCTATGTTGTCGGCAGTTACAGGTATACCGGTAAGACCAGATGTCGCTATGACAGGCGAGGTGACTCTTAGAGGAAGGGTACTTGCAATAGGCGGGCTTAAGGAAAAGCTTCTTGCGGCCAAGCTTGCTGGTATGAAGAAAGTGCTTGTGCCAGAAGAAAATGTATCTGATGTAGAAGAGTTAGATGCAGAGATAACTGACGGCTTAGAACTTGTATATGTAAAGGATATGTCAGAGGTTCTTAATAATGCACTTGTATTATAGAGCATAGAAATGAGGATAAATATGGTAATTAAAAAGGTTAATCTTGATATAGTAATAGGTGTGACAAGTGCTATACCAGATACAGAGTTTCCAGAGGTAGCATTTGCGGGCAAATCAAATGTTGGTAAGTCATCTTTGATTAATGCTCTTATGAATAGAAAATCATATGCAAGAACATCGTCACAGCCTGGTAAGACACAGACTATTAATTTCTACAATATTAATGATGCGATGTATCTTGTTGACCTTCCGGGATATGGCTATGCCAATGCCAGCCTGCGGTAAAGGCAAATGGGGTAAGATGATAGAGAAATATTTAAGACAGTCTGCTAATCTAAAGCAGGTGTTCTTATTAGTTGACATAAGACACGACCCATCAGAGAATGATAAGATGATGTATAACTGGATTGTTGATAACGGCTTCAGACCGGTTATAATTGCAACAAAGCTTGATAAATTAAAGAGAAGCCAGATAGCAAAGCACGTTAAAGCTGTAAGAGCAGGTCTTGGTCTTAAAGAAGATGATATACTCATACCATTTTCTTCACAGACAAAGCAGGGGCTTGATGAACTGTGGAATACAATAGAGGGCTACATCGGGCAGTAATTATTAAAGATGCACATTATGCAGTAACAACTGGCATGGCATAAAAAGTAACAGCTGGAATATTATAAAAAGTCAGATAATCGCAGTGACAGATATATTAAACTGGTTGTAATTATTTATGAAAAGTAGTATAGTTGTTGGTGTTGTGGGTTGATTAATTACATTTGAAGAATTGTAGGATAATTTACAGGAGGATTATTAGTATATGTTGACAGTAACAATTTTACTTGATTCAGTTGAGAAGTTCAAAGATTTGTGAGCAAAATAAGCAGATATTCGTGTGGATTCGATGTCGAATGTGGCAATAGCTGTGTTGATGGTAAGTCTCTTGTTGGATTATTCAGCCTTGATATAAGTAGACCACTCCAGCTGACAGTTAATGGCGGCGAGAGTGAGATTGAAGATGTGTTAAGAGATATTAACGAATTTATGCAGTATTAAGGAAGCAGATTTCTTGGACTGGAATGGAGAAAGAATTGAAGAAGATACTAAGTATATTAATTGCGATGATGTTATCAGTGTCTTTAATGGCCTGTGGAAAAGCTGCTGACAGCCAGACACAGACTAAAGAAGAGGATAATCTTTTATCAGGAAAACATCACGTTACAATTACAGTGCAGGATTATGGTGATATTAATGTGGAATTAGATGCTGACGTGGCACCTATTACAGTGACTAATTTTATTAATCTTGCTAATGATGGATTTTATGATGGACTTACATTTCATAGAATAATCAAAGGTTTTATGATACAGGGTGGTGATCCACTTGGCAATGGAACAGGTGGCTCGGATAATAAGATAAAGGGCGAGTTCAGCAATAATGGAATTGAGAATAATCTCTCGCATACAAGAGGAGCAATCTCAATGGCACGTTCAAGCAATAATGACAGTGCAAGTTCACAGTTCTTTATAGTTCATAAAGACAGTACATACCTTGATGGTAATTATGCCTGTTTTGGTTATGTAACAGATGGTATGGATATTGTAGATAAGATATGTGCCAATGTTAAGGCAACAGATGACAATGGTACGGTTGCTAAGAATAACCAGCCGGTTATAACTAAGATAGCAGTTATTGATTAGGAATAATATCGGATTATAGAAATAACAATGGATTGTAATAACCAGAGTTATAGATTTGGGTAACAATTGTAATAACCTGTGTTACAGGTCTTGATTACAATTGTAAATATGAAATGTAAAAAAGGTGTGATAGGAATTAATCTTATCACACCTTTAAAAATATTAATTAATGCGGAAAATGGGACTTGAACCCACACGTGGTAACCCACACAAGAATCTGAATCTTGCTCGTCTGCCATTCCGACATTTCCGCTAACTATGTTATTGTATTCTAAGGCAGGGATTTTGTCAAGGCATAAAGAAGTACTAGTTAGCAGACACACTTAATTTAAAAAAGATTAAAAATCAATAGTAAGAATTTGAAGATAGATTTAATATTATTTTTAAAAAAGTGACAGTTATACAACAAAATTAAAGACGAATTAAAAAATAATAGAAAAAATTGTAAAAAGCTGTTGACAAAGTGTTACGCAGATGATAATATAATCAAGTCGTTGGGAAACAGCGATTAACTAAATAAGCAGTCGTGGCGGAATTGGCATACGCGCTAGACTAAGGATCTAGTCCATATTGCTTGGGTGCGGGTTCAAGTCCCGCCGACTGCACTTTATTGAGGGAAGCTGGTCAGGCTTCCCTTTTTCTATATCAATATATAGATATAGAAAGTAAATATGTATGCAGATTGTGATTATGAAAATATCTGTTTATGCAAAGGCATCAGTGTCTTATATAAAAGGTTAAGTGTATTTATAGGAAAATAATAATATATTACACAGAATATTAATTGGTAAAATATAAAAAATGATAAATAAGGAAATAAGGATAATTATGAAAAAGTATTGACAATAGCGGGAAGTGATTGTAGCGGAGGTGCTGGAATACAGGCGGATTTAAAGACATTTGCCGCACACGGTGTATATGGAATGAGTGTTATTACATCACTTACAGCACAGAATACAACGGGCGTATATGGAATAATGAATTGTAAGAAAGGCTTTACAGCAAGCCAGATAGATGCGGTATTTGAGGATATAAGACCAGATGCGGTAAAGATTGGAATGGTGTCTGAACCATACATAGTAGAGGAGATAGCAGAAGAATTAAGAAAATACAAAGCGGTTAATATTGTGTTAGATCCGGTTATGGTGTCAACAAGTGGTAAGAAGCTCATCACTAAAGAAGCAGAGGAAGTGCTTATTAAGAAGCTTATGCCGCTTGCAACAGTTATAACACCTAATATTCCAGAAGCTGAAAGTCTGTCAGGCATAACTATTAATGACAGATATGATATGGAAAAAGCGGCAGAAATCATCTATAAAAAGATAAATATTAATGATGAAGGACCGGCAGTTCTTGTAAAAGGCGGACATTCCATTAATTGTGCTAATGATTATCTGTATACAGAGATTGGAACAAGCTGGTTTGAGGCAGAAAGAGTAGATAATCCTAATACACACGGAACAGGCTGTACGCTGTCATCTGCTATTGCATGTAATATAGCAGAAGGGTATAGTGTTAAGGAGTCGGTTGCAAGGGCGAAGGAATACATAACAGGTGCTCTTAAGGCTGGACTTAACATAGGTAAGGGAAGTGGACCTCTTAATCATATGTATGTGCTTGATAAGTAAAATGGTGTGGATAGGAGATTGATAATGGATAGTTTTATATATAGTATTAATGCAACAGTTCCTATATTTCTTGTGATGATTATAGGGTGGTTTATTAAACAGATAGGCCTTATTGATGACCATTTTGCCAATGTTGCTAACAGATATGTGTTTAAGGTGGCATTGCCAGCATTACTGTTCAGGGATTTGTCAAAGTCTGATTTTAAAGGTAAATTTGACCCGCAGTTTGTATTGTATTGCAGTATAGTAACAATACTTATGTTCTCATTAGTGTGGATAGCAACTGAGATATTAATGAAAGACGATACACAAAAGGGAGCGTTTGTGCAGGGTTCGTGCAGAAGCAGTGCAGCAATTCTTGGAATGGCATTTGTGCAGAATATGTATTCAGATACAGGAATGGCACCGCTTATGATTGTTGCAGCAGTTCCGTTATTTAATATATTTGCAGTCGTTGTACTTACATTTAAGGCACATCCGGCAGACAGCAGTGAAGCTGTTAAGGCTGGAAGAGGTAATAATATAAAAAAGCATTTGTTAATATATTAAAAAATCCAATTATTATAGGTATAGTTCTTGGTTTTATATCATCAATGCTTAATATGAAGTATCCTGCAATTATTAATAAGACTATAGAAAGCCTTGCACAGACAGCAACACCTATAGCTTTAATATGCATTGGTGCAGGTTTTGAGGGGAGAAAGCATTAAAGAAGATAAAGCCTACTATTATAGCAACATTTATTAAACTTATAGGACTTGCGGCAGTGTTTATTCCGGTTGCAGTATTTCTTGGCTTTAGAAATCAGGAGCTTGTGGCGGCTCTTATAATGCTTGCATCTCCTACTACAGTTACAAGCTATGTTATGGCAAAGAGTATGGATAATGATGAGGTATTATCATCAAGCATAATTGTTTTGACGACAGTATTATCAAGCATAACATTAACAGGCTGGATATTTATTTTAAGAGCATTAGGCTTGATATAAGTTGTTGAAAATGTAATAGCTATATGTTATACTTCTAATAGTTATGAACAAAAAGGAGGTATTGTTGTGAAGCATATTAAGACAATCAGCAATCGCGTATTAAAGGATACAATGAAGCACGGTGGATGTGGCGAATGCCAGACATCATGTCAGTCAGCTTGTAAGACATCTTGCACAGTTGGTAACCAGAGCTGTGAGAATAAGAATAACTAATAATTAGTTAATTGGTTAGTGAAGGGTAAGAGAGTGCTAAAGCATTTTAGACACTCTCTTATTTCTGTTAAGACAGTTCATAGTTAGTGTATGTCTGATAGCTACAGGTATATTAGTTAACTGTGATTAAGAATAAATGGCTGTATACAGCCAATAGAAATTGAGGATAATTATGATACATCAGTATAAGAATAATGGATATAACATCGTGTTAGACGTAAATAGTGGTTCTGTACACGTTGTTGATGATATAGTATATGATATAATCGCACTTTATGAGAATTCAAGTGTTGATGAGATAGCAGATAAGCTTAAAAGATAAATATAAGGAAGAAGATATCAGGGAAGCCTGTCAGGAGATAGAAGAATTAAAAGAAGAAGGACAGCTTTTCACGGAAGATATATATGAGCCATATATAGATTCATTTAAGGACAGACCTACAGTTGTTAAAGCTCTATGCCTTCATATTGCACACGACTGTAACCTTGCCTGCAGATATTGTTTTGCAGAAGAAGGTGAGTATCACGGAAGAAGAGCTCTTATGAGCTTTGAAGTTGGTAAGAAGGCATTGGATTTCCTTGTTGCTAATTCAGGCTCAAGAAGAAATCTTGAGGTTGACTTCTTTGGTGGTGAGCCAACAATGAATTTTGAAGTTGTAAAGCAGCTTGTAGAATATGGAAGAAGCCTTGAAGAAGAGCACAATAAGAAATTCCGTTTTACACTTACAACTAATGGTATACTTCTTAATGATGAGATACTTGATTTTGCCAATAAAGAGATGAGCAATATCGTATTAAGCATAGATGGACGTAAAGAGATTAATGATCTTATGCGACCAACAAGAAATAACCACGGAAGTTCATATGACATTATAATGCCTAAGTTTAAAAAGGTTGCTGAAAGCCGTAACCAGATGAATTATTATGTCAGAGGTACATTTACACATAACAATCTTGATTTTTCAGAAGATGTTCTTCACTTAGCAGACGAAGGTTTTGAGCAGATTTCGGTAGAGCCGGTTGTTGCACAGCCTACAGACTCTTATGCGATAAGAGAAGAAGACCTTCCAATTATATTTGAGCAGTATGATAAGCTTGCCAAGGAAATTATTAAGAGAAAGAAAGCAGGCAATGGGTTTAATTTCTTCCACTTTATGATTGATCTTAACGGCGGTCCTTGCGTGGCTAAGAGATTATCAGGATGTGGCTCAGGATGTGAGTACCTTGCTGTTACTCCTTGGGGTGATTTCTATCCATGTCATCAGTTCGTAGGTAATGAAGATTTCCTTATGGGTAATGTTGATGAAGGCATAACCCGTAATGATATAAGAGATGAATTCAAGAGTTGTAATGTATATTCAAAAGAAAAGTGTAAGAACTGTTTTGCCAAGTTCTACTGTAGTGGTGGGTGTGCCGCTAATTCTTACAACTTCCATGGTAACATCAATGATGCATATGATGTTGGCTGTGAGATGCAGAAGAAGAGAATTGAATGTGCAATTATGATAAGAGCTGCGATGGCAGAAGATTAAAAGGAATGTTGAAGGGAGTATTAATAGTAAAATGAAGTACAATTTAACTAAGAAGATAAGCTATAGCATTATTATTCTTGTATTGCTTGTAGGACTTTCGCTTACAGCTATATTCGGAATGAACGGCAAAGGCTATGGCAGTGCTAAGGACATCAACTTAGGTCTTGACCTTGCAGGTGGTGTCAGTATTACTTATGAGATTAAAGAAGATAACCCAAGTTCCCAGGATATAGAAGATACTATATATAAGCTTGAGAAACGTATCGAGGGAAGAAGTACAGAATCTCAGGTCTACAAAGAGGGCGAGAACAGAATTACAGTAGAAATTCCAGGTGTTACAGATGCTAATGAAATTCTTACAGAATTAGGAACACCAGGTTCACTTGAATTCCTTGATTACACAGGTTATACAGCGTGGTCACAGGGAGAGGATTACACACCACTTCTTACAGGTTCTGACGTAAAGACAGCACAGGCTTACACAGATACATCATCTAAAGACAGCACACCATATGGTGTATCGCTTACATTTACAGATGAAGGTGGAGATAAGTTCGCTGAGGCAACAGCTAACAATATAGGAAGCAGAATATACATAGTATATGATGGTTCGGTTGTAAGTTATCCAACAGTTAATCAGGCTATAACAGGTGGTAATGCTTCAATTACAGGTATGGAAACATTTGATGCGGCAGATAATCTTGCTACATACATAAGAATTGGATCTATTCCTCTTACACTTAATGAAGTAAGCTCTAATATCGTAGGTGCACAGTTAGGACACGATGCAATTCATACAAGTCTTATAGCAGCAGCTATTGGTTTTGCATTGTTATGTGTATTTATGATTGCTATATACAGAGTACCAGGTGTTGTTGCAACACTTTCGCTTATTATATACACAACATTAGTATTATTCCTTGTAAGTGTATATGATCTTACATTAACACTCCCGGGTATTGCCGGTATCATACTTGGTATTGGTATGGCGGTTGATGCCAATGTTATTATCTATACACGTATCAGGGAAGAGATAGCCGCAGGAAAGAGTGTTGAGAATTCTATTCTTGCAGGTTATAACAAAGCTACATCAGCTATCGTTGATGGTAACGTAACAACACTTATTGCAGCTATTGTACTTTATATATTCGGTACTGGTCCTGTTAAGGGATTTGCAACAACTCTTGCAGTAGGTAACATAGTTTCAATATTTACAGCACTTGTAATTACTAAGGTTATTATGAAGCTTCTTTATAACTTTGGTCTTACTAAGCCATCGATGTATGGAAAGACAACACATAGAAGAACTTATGATATTCTTTCAGTTAAGAAATGGACTATTACGGTTTCAATTGTTCTTATTGTTATTGGTTTTATAACAATGGGAGTACAGAGTGCACTTGGTAACAGAGCACTTAATTTCAGCCTTGAATTTGTTGGCGGTTCAACAACAAGCTTTACATTTGACAAAGAATATTCACAGTCAGAGATAGAGAATGATATTATTCCTGTAATCAGGGATGCTGCAGGTATAACAGAAGTACAACAGCAGAAGGTTCAGAACTCAACTAAGGTTTCATTTAAGACAACAGACCTTTCACTTGAGCAAAGAGAAGCTGTTGAGGAAGCTGTAACAGCTAAGTTCCCTATTGAAGATGGTTCAATAGTTGAGACAGACACAATCAGCTCATCTGTCAGCAGTACTATGAAGAAGAATGCTATTCTTTCAGTAATTCTTGCTACAATAGCAATGCTTATATATATCTTTGCAAGATTCAGGGATATCAAATTCGCGCTTGCAGCTGTTATGGCTCTTTTACAGGATGTATTAGTAGTTATTACATTCTATGCAGTATTCAGAGTGCCAGTAGGTAACACATTTATTGCCTGTATGCTTACAATAGTAGGTTACTCAATTAATGGTACAATCATTATATTTGACCGTATCAGGGAAATGTTAAAGAGTGCTAACTCTAAGACTAATATTACAGAGCTTGTTAACTCAGCTATAACAAGTACATTAACAAGAAATATTAATACAACAATAACAACTCTTATTATGCTGGTTATGTTATACATACTCGGTGTAACATCAGTTAAGGAATTCTCACTTCCACTTATTGTTGGTATTATCGTAGGTTTCTACTCATCAGTATTCCTTACAAGTTCATTCTGGTATATGCTTGGTGGAAAGAACAGAGGAGTTATTGATGAAGCAGTTAATAAAAGAAAAAAGCAGAAGCATAGGTAAAGACGGAGCTCAGGTATAATAAATAATTAATATAATGGCTTTGTAAAGCAGTAAATGGTGCATCATCAAACGATGCACCATTTTTAATACAAGCAATATTGCCATAAGAATGGAGAACAAACGTGAACAGCAAATGGATGGTATACGCCAAAAAAGCAGATTTTAAGCAGATAGCCTCTGAATACGGAATAGATCAGGTTCTTGCCCGTATAATAAGAAACAGGGATATATGCGGCAGTAAAGATATAGATATGTATCTTAATGGGAATCTTAACGATATACATAATCCTCATAGTATGAAAGATGCCGATAAATTTGTTGATATTATTACTAAGAAAATAGAGGAACATAAGCCTGTAAGAATAATCGGAGATTATGATATTGACGGAATATGTTCTATTTATATATTATTCTGCGGCTTAAAGGCGGCAGGAGCAGATGTGGATTATGTTGTACCGCATAGGATAAATGATGGTTATGGAATTAATGAGCATTTAATAGATAATGCAATCAATGAAGGGATTGATACAATTGTTACCTGTGATAATGGAATAGCTGCATATAATCAGGTCAGGTATGCAAAGGATAATGGAATTACAATGATAGTGACCGACCACCACGATGTTCCATTTGAGATAAAGGACGATAAAAAGGTATACATTGTACCTCCGGCAGATGCAGTTATTAACCCTAAACAGGCAGATTGTGATTATCCATTTAAGCTGTTATGTGGAGCAGGCGTTGCATATAAGCTTATAAGCCTGTTATATGACAGATTAGGGTTTGATAAGAAAGAGCTTGAAGATTATATTGAATTTATGGCAATAGCCACTGTAGGTGATATAGTCGACCTTATTGACGAGAACAGAATAGTAGTTAAATATGGCCTTAAGCATATTGCACATACAAAAAATACAGGGCTTAGGGCACTTATAGAGGAGTGCCAGCTTGATATTAATAATATAAGCTCATATCATATAGGCTTTGTAATAGGACCATGTCTTAACGCCAGTGGACGTCTTGATACAGCAAGACAGGCAATTGAACTTATGCTTTGCAAGGATAATGAAAAGGCACATAATATGGCAAAAGAGCTTATAGCCTTAATAATGAAAGAAAGTCAATGACAGAGCAGGAGACGCAGAAGGCAATAGAATTAGTAGAGAATACTGGTCTTCTTAAGGATAGAGTGCTTGTTATATATTTAAAGGACTGCCACGAGAGCATAGCTGGAATAATAGCAGGCAGAATTAAAGAAAGATATTACAGGCCTACATTTGTTATTACTAATGCTGAGGACGGGGCAAAAGGCTCAGGACGTTCAATCGAAGGCTATAATATGTACGAAGAGATTAATAAATGTAAAAATGTTCTCACTAAATATGGTGGACATCCTATGGCGGCTGGTTTATCATTAGCAATATCTGATATTGACATATTCAGAAAAATGCTGAATGATAATGCGATACTTACAGATGAGGATTTAATTCCTAAAATGTGGATTGATGTTCCAATGCCTGTATCGTATGCCAATATCCGGCTGGTTAACCAGTTAAAGCTGCTTGAACCATTCGGAAAGGGTAATGAAAAGCCGGTATTTGCAGATAGGAACTTATATGTAAAGACAGCTTCAGTTATTGGAAAGAATAAAAATGTTCTTAGATGCCAGTTAGAAACAGAGGACGGAACTTATGTACCTGCTGTACAGTTTGGAATTAATAATATAGATGATATTCCAAGGGCAGGAATGAGAATTTCTATAATATATTATCCGGATATCAATACGTTTAACGGAATAATGTCATTACAGATAATTATAAAGGAATGGAAGGAAACAATATGAGAGAGAGAATGAGGAAACTGACAGCTGCTATTCTTATGCTTGTAATGGTCAGCGTAATGTTTACAGCCTGTGGTAGTAACAGCAGTGATAAGTCAGACAATGCAACACAGGAAAGTACAAGTGCGTATGTAATCGAAGACATAAAAGTAGCTGCACTTAAAGGACCTACAGCTATCGGAATGGTTAAGCTTATGAGCGATAATGAGTATAATAAAACAGCTAATAATTATACATTTCAGATAGAGGCGGCAGCAGATGCATTTACAGCAGACCTTATAAAGGGCGATGTCCAGATTGCAGCTATGCCTTGTAATGCGGCGGCAACACTTTATAATAAGAGTAATGGCAAGGTATCTGTTGTAGGAATTAATACACTTGGCGTGTTATATATACTTGATAATAAGGGCGAGGTAACTAATGTAAGCGACCTTAAAGGACGTACAATATACACAACAGGTAAAGGAACTACACCTGAATATACATTAAGATACCTTTTAAATACCAACGGAATTGACCCTGATAAGGATGTACACATTGAATTTAAGTCAGAGGCTTCCGAGGTTGCGGCTATTATGGCATCAGCGAAGGAAGAAACTGTAGCTATGCTTCCACAGCCATTTGCTACAACAGTTCTTATGAATAATAAGGAAGCAAGAATAGCTCTTGATGTTACTAAGGAATGGGAAAATGTATCAAAGGACGGAAGTACAGTAGTAACAGGTGTAATAGTTGTCAATACAGAATATTACAATAACCATAAGGCTGCGGTTGACAAGTTCCTTGAGGAATATAAGCTTTCAGCAGATTATGTTAATGCAAATGTAGATGAGGTTTCAACACTTGTAGAAAAATATGGTATAACAAAAGCCGCAGTTGCAAAGCAGGCAATACCTAAATGCAACATAACAATAATAACAGGCAGTGATGCCAAAGACAAAATAAGCAAATATTTAAATGTTCTTTACGAAGCAAATCCAGCTTCAGTTGGTGGAAAGCTTCCAGAGGACAATTTCTACAAATAAAATATATAAGAATGATGCATAGTTAAAGCAGTAAAAGCGGTAAAAGCAGTAAAAAGGCAATTCATTAGCAGAAAAATCGGTAGATATGATAATTCTGTATGAATTGCCTTTTTATTATAATTAATGTGAATGTCTGTTAATATATTCTGTCTTGTATTTAGAGTAAACAATCTTCTGGCTGTTATAAAGACTGTAGTAGCCAGAGAGCATATAACTTATGCTACGCATATAATTACGAATTTCATTGAACCAGCACCAAACATTTCAATTGATAATATGAAAGAAGTGAGTGGCAGTTAGTTACGCCACAGAATACGCTTACCATACCGCACGCGGCACATAAGCCGATTGGAAGTCCGAATACAGGAGCCAAAAAGCTTCCAAGAGTTGCACCGACAAAAAGTGTAGGGACAATCTCACCGCCTTTAAATCCACCACCTAATGTAATGGCTGTAAACAGCATTTTTAAAATAAAGACATACCACGAACAGCTTGTTATAAAGCTTGCCGCAATCATAGGAGCACCAGCACCAAGATAATCAGTAGTACCGGTTATATATCTTAAAATAATAACAAGCACACCAGCTATTATAATACGGATATATGGGTTGCTTAAGTATTCAGAATATATTTTGGCTGATGAATGAAGCATATAACAGAATACAATGCTTGCGAGGGCAAATATTACTGACATTATCATAAATCTTATTCCGGTAGATATGCTTAGTTCACATATTTCGCTTATTATAAACATAGTTGGTGTTATATTGAATAACCCAGCTACGCCGGAAGCAATAAGTGCGGATATAATACAGGGAACAAGTGCGGCGTAATACATAACCCCCACACTTATAACCTCCATAGAAAATATGGCTGCGGCTATAGGAGTTCCGAAAAGAGCAGAGAAACAGGCACTCATTCCGCACATAATCATAATTCTTGTATCTTTGTCGTCAAAATGTAATATTTTGGCGATAAATTGCTTAAGGAGCCGCCAACCTGCAGGGCTGCACCTTCTCGTCCTGCTGAACCACCGCAAAGATGTGTAAGCAGTGTTGATATTATAATAAGAGGAGCAACACGGACAGGAACTTCTGCATTGGACTGGATTGCTGTTATTACAAGATTAGTTCCTGTATTCTTGTCTTCGTGCGTAAAATGGTACATAAGAACGATTATTATACCGGCAGCAGGAAGAAAGAATAAAGTGTAAGGGTGTTGGATCCGAAAGCTTGTTACATATTGTAAAGCTTTATAAAATAATGCTCCGATAAGTCCTATAAAGCTTCCTGTAAATAAAGAGCAGAGAAGCCATTTGATAAGTGTTAAGGCTGCCATTCTTGCTCTTTGAAGTGTTTCAAGAGTAATATCAGGACTTATATCTAATATATCAGAGAGTTTTTTCATCAGGTTATCCTCTTTTCTTAGAGTGTTCACGTTAGTCGAACTTCTTTTTACTCATATTGCTGTTGTGATATTCAGGGTTATTAGTTACATCTTCTGTAAAAAACTCTGGCATAATGTAATTGTCAGCTTCTTCTATAGTGTTAAATTCAACTTCTGCAATAACAGTGCCGTTGAATGCTCCTTCAAATATGTCAAGTTCAATAGTGTATCCGTTACCATCTGGAATTTCATAACGCTTTTTGGTTATTATATTACCGTCAGCTTTTTTAATCAAATGTTCATACGAGTCTTTGGTGAGTGGAAGATTGTATTCTTCACGTGCTATCATACCACTGCCTTTGTAAGTAAGATAATAATCATCATTATCACGTCTTACCCTGACTACAGGTTTAGTTGAAAGATAACCCTGTTCAATATATCTGCAATTATAATTGTCCAGATTATCTGGCAATTGTGCAACTAAGAATTTACGTTCTATTTCCATAGTGTGTCTCCGTTTTCTGAATTTCATTGATAATATTTATATGTATCTATAAATACATATAAAAAAGACTGTCACCTAAGTGACAGTCGCAATATCCACTATCGAATATTAATTATTTAGCTGAGTTAACAGTATCCTTTAAAGCCTTACCAGCCTTAAACTTAGGTGCCTTAGAAGCAGGAATTTCAATAGCCTTACCTGTCTGAGGATTCTGACCTGTTCTAGCAGCTCTTTCAGCAACTTCGAAAGTACCGAAACCAACTAACTGAATCTTGTCACCATTCTTTAACTGTTCAGCAACAGTTTCTGTGAAAGCCTTTAAAGCCTTCTCAGCATCCTTCTTTGAAAGTTCAGCCTTCTCTGCGATTGCAGCAACTAACTCTGTCTTATTCATAATAAACTACATCCTCCTTAAATGAAATAAGTAATAATAAGTATAGGTTATTTATACTCCATATAGGTAATTTTGTCAATAAAAAAACGCTTAAGAATTGCCTTATTTCGGCATTTTTCGCTGTTTTTGGTATTGGAATTATAATGTTAATTCCCCCCATTTATCATATAGCTCATCAAGCTCTTTGCTAAGAGCTTCCTTCCTGGTGTGTATTTCCATAAGTTTGGCAGTATCACTGCTTATGGCAGGGTCGGCGTACATATTATCAAGTTCCTCAATCTCAGCCTCAATTAAAGCCATGCGTTCTTCAGTACGCTTGATTTCGTTTTTAATCTTCTTTTGCTGTGCCTGCTTTACCTTTTCTTCCTGCCAGTTAAGCTTTGAAATGGCTGAACTGCTGGATTTAGAAGTGTTATTGGTTATTGGTTTTGCTCCTAGTATATCCTTTTTTTTCAAGATAATAGTCATAATTACCAATATAATTAACAACCGTTTTATTGGCAAGCTCAATAATTCTTGTTGCAGTAGAATTAATAAAGTATCTGTCGTGTGATACGAACAGGACAGTACCTGTGTAACTATTAAGTGCATTTTCAAGAATTTCCTTTGAAGTGATATCAAGGTGGTTAGTAGGCTCATCTAATATAAGGAAGTTGGCATTAGAGAGCATAAGTTTGGCTAATGATACACGTCCGCGCTCGCCACCGCTTAAGTCTTTATATACTTAAATACATCTTCATTGGTGAATAAAAATGTGCAAGGGTATTTCTTATCTGTGTATTATTAAGGTCTGGATAAGCATCCCTGATTTCATCAAAATGGTCTTGTCAGGGTCAAGAACGTGGTGTTCCTGATCATAATAACCAATATTTACTTTAGCACCAAGATATATCGAACCTGAATCTGCAGGTATAATTCCATTAATTAATTTTAATATTGTTGTCTTTCCTGTTCCGTTACTTCCGATAAGTGCTACGCGTTCACCACGTTTAATCTGGAAGCATATGTTATCAAAAAGAACAGTTCCGTCAAAACCTTTAGTAAGGTTGTCTACAGTAAGGACATCATTACCGCTTATTACATTAGGTTCAAGCTTAATATCCATTTTGTCGTTTAAAATCTCAGGCTTATCGACAAATTCCATCTTGTTAAGCATTTTTTCACGGCTTTCAGCTCTTTTAATAGATTTCTCACGGTTGAACTGTTTAAGCTTTGTTATAACCTCCTCCTGATGTTTAATTTCACGCTGCTGGTTAAGATATTCCTTTAGCTGCATATTGCGCAGGATAGCTTTCTTTGAAGCGTAATCAGTATAGTTGCCTGAGAATACAGTGGCATTACCATTGTCTAATTCGATAATCTTGCTTACTATCTTGTCAAGAAAATATCTGTCGTGGGCAACTATAAGTACAGCACCACTGTAGTTAAGCAGATAGTTCTCCAGCCAGCTTATAGACTCCATATCAAGGTGGTTGGTAGGCTCGTCAAGAAGTATAATATCAGGCTTTGATAATAAAAGCCTGCCAAGTGCAACCCGTGTCTTTTGTCCGCCTGATAAAGTATTAACATTAAGTGTGAAATCTTCTTCTGCAAAGCCAAGGCCTTTAAGAACACCAGTTATCTCGCTTTTGTAAGCGTAACCATTGTTTAATTCAAACTCGTGGTTAAGGTCTGAATATTTCTTCATAAGTGTTTCAAGAGCTTCATCATCTGCAGATTTCATCTGGTTCTCGATGCGTCTTAGCTGGGCTTCCATATCAAGGATATAGTGCTTCACAGATAAAAGCTCGTCATAAATGGTGTTGTCTGAATTAAGATTTTGCTGCTGGGAAAGGTAACCTAAAGTCTTGTCTTTAGCTAAGGTTACAAGCCCTGTGTCAGCAGGTTCAATTCCAGTTATAATCTTTAAAAGAGTAGACTTTCCAGCACCATTGATGCCAACAATAGCTGCTTTTTCGTGGTCTTCAATATTAAAAGAACAAGATTTGATAATAACATCTGTTCCAAAAGATTTACTTATATTATTACAGGAAAGAATCATAATAACAGCGTTCCTTTCTTTAAATTAATTAGTTGAATTATACTTGCTTTAACAATAAATTGCAATTTTTTTGACTTATTTCTTCCTATAATGTATTATTAAAAAGTTAGACTAAGATAAGTGTATTAAATTTAAGAAATGAGGAAATGAATGAAATTTGACGAGTTAAACATTGATGAAAGAATATTAAGAGCTATTGAGGATATGGGATTTGAGGAAACTTCACCTATACAGACACAGGCAATTCCAGCTGTATGTGAAGGTATTGATGTTGTCGGACAGGCACAGACAGGTACTGGTAAGACAGCAGCATACACAATTCCTATGCTTATGAAGATAGACCCACAGATAAAAAAGCCTCAGGCAATCGTACTCTGCCCTACAAGAGAGCTTGCTGTACAGGTGGCTGAGGAGATAAGAAAACTTGCCAAATATATGAGTGATATTAAAGTTCTTCCAGTATATGGAGGACAGGAGATAGTAAGACAGATAAAGTCATTAAAGACGGGCGTACAGATTATTGTTGGAACTCCTGGAAGAGTTATGGACCATATGAGAAGAAAGACTGTTAAGTTTGATAATATTAATATGGTTATTCTTGATGAAGCTGATGAAATGCTTGATATGGGATTCAGGGAAGATATGGAAACAATTCTTACAGAAACGCCAGAAGACAGACAGACAGTAATGTTCTCAGCTACTATGCCAAAGGTATTATGGATATTGCAAGAAATTTCCAGAAAGATGCCAGGATTATAAAGGTAGTAAGAAAAGAACTTACAGTATCTAATATAGAACAGTTCTATTATGAGGTAAGACCTAAGAATAAGACAGAAGTATTGTGCAGGCTTATTGATATATACAATCCAAGACTTTCAGTAGTGTTCTGTAACACTAAAAGACAGGTTGATGAGCTTATATCAGAGCTTAAGGGCAGAGGTTATTTTGCTGACGGAATACATGGTGATATGAAACAGCAGCAGCGTGACAGAGTAATGGATGACTTTAGAAGCGGCAAGGTAGACATACTTATAGCAACTGATGTAGCAGCAAGAGGAATTGATGTTGATGATGTAGATATGGTATTTAACTATGACATTCCTCAGGATGAGGAATATTATGTTCATAGAATTGGAAGAACAGGGCGTGCAGGAAGATCTGGAATGGCACTTTCATTTATAAAGTGGCAAGGAAGTGTATAAGTTAAAGGATATCGAGCGTTACTGTAAGACTAAGATACTTGCAAAGCCTGTTCCATCATTGGATGATGTTAAGAACACCAAGCTTGATAATATGTTTGATAAAATCAGACAGACAATCGAAGAGGGTGGACTTACAGATATGGTTAATCTTGTTGAAGAACACGTTAATCAGGAAGAATATACATCTATGGATATGGCAGCAGCACTTTTAAAAATGCTTATAGGTGATACCCTTGACAGAGAAGATGAAGTAGAAGAATTCCATTTTGATACAGATAAAGATGATTCAAGAATGGTAAGACTCTTTATTAATATTGGAAAAAAGGATAAAATAAAGCCAGCTAATATTCTTGGAGCTATTGCAGGTGAATCTGGTATGCCTGGCAAGCTTGTAGGCGCGATAGATATGATGGACAACTATACATTTGTTGATGTACCAGCTATACACGCAGAGAAAATTCTTAAGGCAATGAATGATAACGTGCAGATTAAGGGACGCCGTGTTAATGTTGAGAAGGCTAACCAGTCAAGAGGCAAGGGCAGAGGAAAAGGCAAGCATAAGGACAAAGCAAGAAAGAATAAATAAATGAAAAAACAGGTGACATTAAGCAGTATAAACAGGGCAGAAGTATTAAGATACTTAGGATACAAGGGAATAGGGGCAGATGAGACAATAAACAGCCTTATAGATGAATGTGAGGCAGAGGTCTTAAAAGCGGCAGTTCCAAGATATGTATACAGGGTAGTGGATGTGACACAGGTCGATGAGGGCGTAAGGCTTGAAGGGACTTCTGTTACATTAAAAGGAAACTCAATTAAAGAACATCTTAAAGGCTGTAATAAAGCGGCACTTATAGCAGTGACAATCTCTGATGGAATAGACAGGATGTTAAGGGTGATGCAGGCCTCAGACCTTGCCAAGGCTGTAATATCAGACAGTATGGCAAGTGCAGCAATTGAACAGGTATGTGATAAGGTTGAGGCTGTTATTAAAGAGGAACTTCCAGAGTATAACCAGACATTCAGGTTTGGAATAGGATATGGTGATCTGCCTTTGTCACAGCAGGGCGAATTCTTAAAAATACTAAATGCACCTAGCTTATAGGGCTTAATATAGGAAAGACTGATATGATGACACCAACCAAGTCTGTAACAGCAGTTATTGGGCTTACAACCGGAGAGGTCAGTTCAAAGAAAAAAGGCTGTATGTCGTGTAACCTTAAAGGTACATGTAGATTCAGGGAAGCAGGAGGACATTGTAATGAATAAATTAAAAGAACTTTTACAAAAGGATTATGTGATTCTTGATGGTGGAATGGGTACTATGCTTCAGGCGGCAGGAATGAAGATGGGTGAAACACCAGAGATGCTTAATATTACAGAACCGGAACTTCTCATTTCCATACACGAGCAGTATCTAAAGGCAGGTGCAGACATAATATATGCCAATACATTTGGTGGCAACAGATATAAGCTTGAAGAATGTGGGCATTCAGTTGATGAACTTGTAACAGCGGGAATTAAAAATGCAAAGAAGGCGTGTGCCAATGTGAATCCACGAGCACTTGTAGCACTTGATGTAGGACCTATAGGACAGCTTCTAGAGCCAACAGGTACATTAAGCTTGAGGAAGCTTATGAGATGTATGCTGAGATAGTCAAGCTGGTGAAGCGGCAGGTGCAGATCTTGTTGTATTTGAGACAATGACAGATCTGTTAGATGTGAAAGCGGCAGTGCTTGCAGCAAAGGAGAATAGCCAGCTTCCAATAATGACGACTATGACATTTGAAGAAAATATGCGTACATTTACAGGATGTCAGATATCTTCATTTGCACTTACAATATCAGGACTTGGAGTTGATGCCTTAGGTGTCAACTGTTCACTTGGACCTAAGGAACTTGAGCCGGTTATTAAGGAACTTACAGGCTGGACTAATCTTCCGGTTATAGTAAAGCCTAATGCAGGACTTCCCGACCCTGTTACTAATGAATATAATGTGACAGCAGAGCAGTTTGCTGAATTTATGAAGGATTTAAGAAGTATGGCATTAAAATATTCGGTGGTTGTTGTGGAACAACTCCTGAATTCATAAAGTGCTTATCAGATATGTTACATAAAGAAGGCAATTTAGCAAAAGAGCCAGTGAAAATGCCATCGGCTGTATGCTCAGCTACAAGCACAGTTATAGTTGACCAGCCAAGAGTTGTAGGAGAGAGAATTAACCCAACAGGTAAAAAGGTATTTAAGCAGGCACTCTTAGATAATGATATGGATTATATACTTGGACAGGCATTAGAACAGACTGGTGCGGGTGCTGATATTCTTGATGTCAATGTAGGACTTCCGGGAATTGATGAAAGACAGATGATGGTTGATACTGTGAAAGCACTTCAGTCGGTTGTGGATGTGCCTCTCCAGCTTGACTCAACTATACCTGAGGTTCTTGATGCTGCATTAAGAGTATATAATGGTAAGCCGATTGTCAATTCAGTTAATGGAGAAGAAGACTCTCTTAATAACATTCTGCCAATAGTAAAAAAATATGGTGCGGCAGTAATTGGCCTTGCTCTTGATAAAGATGGTATTCCTAAGAAAGCAGAAGACAGAGTTGCCATAGCAAGAAAGATTATGGACAGGGCAATAGCTATAGGAATTCCTAAAGAGGATATATATATAGACTGTCTTACACTTACAGCCTCAGCCGAACAGGAGGGGGTAATGGAAACGCTTAATGCACTTTATGAGGTTAAGCATACTCTTGGCTTAAGGACGGTGCTTGGTGTATCGAATATATCTTTCGGACTTCCTAACAGAGTGCTTGTCAATCACATTTTCTTAACAATGGCTATGCAGAATGGTCTTGATCTTGCGATTATTAACCCTAACATATATGAGATGATGGGTGCAGTAAGGCATATAAGCTTCTTGCCAATATAGATAAGAATTCTGTTGATTATATTAAGGCTTATGCTTCAATGCCTGATATAAGCAAGATTAATCCAATGAATACAGCGGCAAATGCAGTACAGGGTGGTCAGACAGCACAGGCAGGTGGAAGTGTTAATCTTAAGGATAAGAAGGGCAGTTATACCTGTGATGACTTATTCTATGCAGTAGAGAAAGGTCTAAAAAATGAAGGTGCAGCAATAACAGAAGAACTTCTTGCAGGTATGGATTCTATGGACATTGTTAATAATGCCTTGATTCCTGCACTTGATAAGATAGGTGAGGAGTTCGAGAAGGGAACATTATTCCTGCCACAGCTTATAATGGCGGCTGGCGTTGCACAGGGAGCGTTTGAGGTTATAAGAAAACATATGATTATGAGCAATAATGCACCTGTAAGCAAGGGAAAGATTGTTATTGCGACGGTTAAGGGAGATGTCCACGATATTGGAAAGAATATCGTAAAGGTACTTCTTGAGAATTATGGTTATGAGGTTATTGATCTTGGAAAGGATGTTGAATATCAGGTTGTTGTAGATGCGATTAAAGAAAATGGTGCGAAGCTTTGTGGTCTGTCAGCACTTATGACAACAACACTTGTTTCAATGAAAAAGACAATAGAACTTATACATAAGAACAATCTTGATTGTAAGGTTATGGTAGGAGGAGCAGTGCTTACTCCTGAATATGCTAAGGAAATACATGCGGATTTCTATTCAAAGGATGCAAAGGAGTCTGTGGATATTGCTAAGAGAGTGCTTGGATAGAGTACATTTCTTTACTTTTTAGCAAAATAGTTATATAATTAACATTAATTTTGAAGGCTGATGGGAAGCTGGTAATTACAGGTTTCCCATCTCCTTTTCGTAGCAGTATTGCACAGGAATGGAGAATGTTATGGAAGAGAATAAGAAGATTTCATCGGCTGTTATAAGAAGATTGCCAAGATATTACAGATATCTGGGCGAACTTATAGAAAGTGGTGTTCAGAGGATTTCATCTAAAGATTTAAGTGTGAGAATGAAAGTTACAGCATCACAGATAAGACAGGACTCAATAATTTCGGAGGTTTTGGACAGCAGGGATATGGATATAATGTGAAGTATCTTTATGATGAGATAGGCAAGATACTTGGAATAGACAGGAAGCATAATATGATAATAATAGGTGCTGGTAACCTTGGACGTGCTATTGTTAATTATACAGACTTTGAGAAGCGTGGTTTTGTTATATGCGGCGTATTTGATAACAATCCAGAGCTTAAAGGTGAAAGCATTCACGGAATAGATATAATGATGATGGATCAACTTGCCGATTTTATACATAAGAACGATATAGAGATAGTTGCACTGACAATACCAAAGCAGGCGGCTAAGGAAATCGGAAAGCAGGTTGCAGATGCAGGAATTAAGGCTATATGGAATTTCGCACATACAGATCTTAATCTGCCAGATGACGTAATAGTTGAGAATGTACATTTATCAGAAAGCCTTATGAGACTTTCTTACACAATTGCCAATAAGCACTCATAAAGATATTAAATCCAAAGGGGGAATTGATGGTGTCTAAGATAACTTATGAATTGTTAAAGAATAGTGATGTATTTAAGAATATTCCGATTCTTACGCTTGATGAGCGATGGTATCACCTTATTAACGAGAAGAATAAGACAGATGAGATTGCGTATTGGGAGAAACAGGTTAATGAACTGCTTAAGAAGCAGGGAAGAATTAATAATGACATTAAAGACATCAAGAAGCTTAAAAAGCAGCTTATCAATGATGTTGTTGAGAATATGGAAGATGATGATTCAAGCAGGCAGAAGCAGAAGCGTATGAGCCAGAACCAAAGACTTATACAGGAGTCTAATGACAAGATAGCTTCGCTTGAAGATGAACTCTTAGAAGTACCAAGAGAATTGGCAAGGGCTAACGAGAAGCTTCTTACAGAGACACTTAAAGCCTGCTATGACAGAATGAATGCCAATACAGAGGATATAGAGGTACTTGATAAGTGGATTAATGCTACAAGAGTCAAGCTTAAGAAGAATATTCTTATAAAACAGGATAAAGAAACTGTTAATAATAATATGTATTCTCTTATACACGATATTATCGGACCTGAGAATTGTAGTGCAGTTGACAGAATTAATGAAGGCAATGTAGGAGATAAGCAGGAATGAGATATGTATTAGATGCGGCTTCTATGAAGAATGTGGATTCTTATTCAATTAATACTCTTGGTATACCATCAGTTGTGCTTATGGAAAGAGCCGCACTCTCAGTGACAGAAGCTATTGAAAGCAAGGTTAAAGGAAATATACATACAGACATTATATGCGTATGTGGACGTGGCAATAATGGGGCAGATGGACTTGCGGTGGCAAGACAGCTTTATCTTAAGGGCTACAATGTGGATGTGTATATAATTAACTCACACGCTTCTACCAAAGAATTCGATATACAATTGAACATAATAAAGAATCTGGGCATAGAATGTATTAATAGCCGGATTTTTCTAAATATGGGGTTATTGTAGATGCCTTATTTGGCAATGGCTTATCAAGAGAACTGGCAGGAGAGGCCAGAATAGTAGTAGATACAATTAATAAATGCAGTACATCAGTGCGTTCACAGTATACACAGAATAGCGACAATAATGGAAACAGGCTTGTTGTGGCTGTTGACATACCATCAGGTATAAGTGCATCGACAGGTGTGGTTATGGGATCTGCGGTTAATGCTGATATAACAGTTACCTTCGGATTTGAAAAAATCGGACATATATTATATCCAGCAGCTTCATATTGTGGGAAGATTATAAGAAAAGATATAGGTTTTGCACAATATCCGGATATGACAAGGGATATTTTCACATATGATTATAGTGATATATCTGATATGCTTCCGCTAAGAAAGCCTGATGGCAATAAAGGAACATTTGGAAAGGCACTTGTAATAGCTGGTTCAAGGCTTTATGGAGGTGCAGCAGTATTAAGTTCAAGAGCGGCGGCACGTATAGGTGCAGGGCTTGTAAAGAACCTTACGCATATAAGCAACCGTACAGCAGTTATAACGGGCAATATGGAATGTATTGTTGATACATATGATACTGATGAGGAATGTGGCGATTTTGTTAAGAATACAGAGACATTAGTGGATAAATGTATCTGCTGGGCAGATGTTGTGTGCATAGGTCCGGGGCTGTCTATGGAAGAAGTGCAGTAAAGCTTGTAAGAAGTGTGTCAGCAAAGAAGAATATTAAAAGCTGTATGATGCAGATGCCCTTAATATAATCGCCCAATATAAAATTGAACTTGATGGCAGTAATGATGATGTAGACTATGAAGCTGGCGGCAATAGTTGTAATGCTTCATATAAAGATGATATGTCAGATAAGAATGTTGTCGTTACACCACACATAGGAGAAATGTCACGTCTTACAGGACTTGATATTGCGGTGATAAAGAATAATCCTATAGATACAGCAAGAACATATTCAAGAGAACATAATTGCGTATGTGTATTAAAAGATGCAAGAACTATTGTTTCTGATGGAGAAAGAGTGTATATTAATATGTCAGGCAATGATGGAATGGCAACAGGAGGTTCGGGAGATGTGCTTTCAGGCATAATAACAGGACTTATGGCACAGGGACTTACTACTTTTGAAGCTTCAGCACTTGGCGTATATATACACGGCTGTGCAGGAGATGAAGCTGCCTTAAGTAATGGTAAGTATTCTATGGTTGCGGGCGATATTATTGACAATATAAAAAATGTGCTTATAAAAGCAAGAGGTGAATAATGAGTAAGTATTACAGAGTATATGCAGATGTAGATCTGGATGCAATCAGGGCTAATTGTATTGAGCTTATGAGCAAGACAGAACCTTCAACAAAGGCACTTGCAGTTGTTAAAGCAGATGGCTATGGACACGGAGATGTGGCTGTATCCAAGGCAGTAAGAGATTTAGTATATGGATATGCAGTTGCTACGCTGGATGAAGCTGTTAATTTAAGAGAAAATGGAATTAATAAGCCAATACTTATATTAGGCTATGTTGAGCCTGAGGAATATGAGGCATTGGTTAAGAATGAAATAGATGCAACAGTATTTGACTATGAGACAGCAAGCACTTAATGATGTTGCCTTAAGGTTGGAAGGTAGCTTTCTGCCATATCAAGGTTGATACCGGAATGAGAAGAATAGGTCTTGAGCCAGATGAAGTGGTGTTGAGATAGTTAAAAGATAAGAATTTAAAGGCACTCAATGCAAGAGGCCTGTTTACACATCTTGCAACTGCTGATGAGAAGGATAAGACCGCTTGCATTAAGACAGATTGCAAAGTATGATGCTTTTGACGATGCGTTGAAGAAAGAAGGTATATCATTTGAGATAAAGCATGTATCCAACAGTGCAGCTATTATAGATATGCCACAGGCTAATCATGGAATGGTGCGACTTGGAATTGCTTTATATGGTATGTATCCATCAGATGAAGTGGATAAGTCAGCAGTAGCACTGAAACCAGCACTACAGCTCAAAGCCATGTAGCTATGGTAAAGACAGTTCCAGCAGGAGAAAGATAGGTTACGGCGGAACATTTGAAACTAAGAGAGAAACAGTGCTTGCAACTGTAACAGTGGGATATGGCGATGGATATCCAAGGTCATTATCATCAAAGGGATATGTGCTTATTAATGGTAAGAAAGCTCCTATAACAGGAAGGGTATGTATGGACCAGATGATGGTAGATGTTACAGATATAGGTCCTGTAAATCGTGGTGATGTTGTAACATTAGTAGGAAAAGACAAGGATGCAGAGATTACAGTTGAAGAGATTGCTGCTTTAGCAGGAACATTTAATTATGAATTTGTGTGTGACCTTGGCAAGAGAATTCCAAGAAATTATTATCTTAATGGACAATATATTGGAAGTCATGATTATTTTCATGAGAACTGGAAGTTAATAACAGATTAAGAAGTAGTGGAATATACAGCATTTTCATAAAATAATTAAATAACAAACCTGCAAAATAATTGAATACACGTCAGAAACCTTGGCAATACTTTGAGTATAAACAATTAAGTAAATGCTTTGGGAGTGTGATATAAGTGGTAATTAAACGTGGGGATATATTTTATGCAGATTTAAGACCTGTGGTAGGTTCTGAACAGGGAGGTATAAGACCTGTTCTTATAATTCAGAATGATACAGGCAACAGGCATAGTCCGACAGTTATATGTGCAGCTATAACATCCAAGATGAATAAAGCTAAGCTGCCAACGCACGTTGAGATTGATGCGTGTCATTACGATATCGTAAAGATTCAGTTATATTGCTGGAACAGTTAAGAACAATAGACAAGAAAAGACTCAAAGATAAAGTATGTCATCTTGATAATGAGATAATTAATCAGGTTGACAAGGCATTGAGGGTTAGTCTTGAGATGAACCTGAAACAAGATTGACGATATAATAGAATATATGGTATTCTATAGGGAATAATTATATAATAATATAATTATCTAAATAACGAAAGGAAATGGATATAACTATGAATGATGGTCATCCCGCGGATGGGAACCAAGGATTGTTTTCTGGCTTATTTAAGAAGCTTACTAAAGGAAAACGCGACGAAGATGTAACAGAAGAGATTATGGATATGGTTAATGAAAGCCATGAACAGGGAGTTATAGCTGAGAATGAAGCTGAGATGATTGGCAATATATTTGAATTCGCCGAGAAGCAGGCATCAGATGTTATGACCCACAGGAAGAACATAGTAGCACTTGATGCCTCACTTACAGTTAAAGAGGCATTTGATATAGTGATGGAAGAAAGCTACTCAAGATATCCTGTATATGATGATGATATTGATAACATAATTGGCATATTACATATCAGAGATCTTCTGAAGGTATACGTTAAAGGCAGTGATAAGGATAAGAAGCTTTATCAGGTTAAAAATCAGGTTATGTTTGACCCATTCTGTATTCCAGAGACAAGAAGCATAAGTGTATTGTTTAAGGAAATGCAGTCAAAGAAGAATCATTTTGCTGTTGTTGTTGATGAGTATGGACAGACAACAGGAATTATTACAATGGAAGATATACTTGAAGAGATAGTAGGTAATATTTTTGATGAATATGACGATGAAGAGGAGCAGATAAGACAGCTTTCTGATGGAAGTTACGAGATGGACGGCCAGACACCTCTTGAAGATATTGAAGAGAAGCTTGATATTAAGTTTGACTGTGAAGATATTGATACTATCAATGGATATCTTATATATAAGCTTGGTAAGATTCCTGATGAGAATGAAGAGTTTGAAACAGAGTGTGGGGGATATATATTCCGCATATTATCTGTTGGCAATAAGATGATTCAGAAGGTGCTTGTGAGTAAAGCTGATAAGAAGGATAAGGGTAATGAAGCCGGATAAGATTAATAAGCTTATAAAAAGGCTGGCGGCAGTATCTTTGTGGCTGATAATATGGCAGACTGCCAGTGTGATGACAGGACTTGAGCTTTTGCTTGCAAGTCCTGTTACTGTATTAAGGACACTGGCGGGTATGCTTGTTACAAGGCAGTTCTATGGGATATTGTATTTAAGTGTTATGCATATTATGTCGGGTATGCTTGCTGGCTGTCTGATTGGAATATGTGCAGGAATATTGTCTGCACGGTTTGATTTTTTAAAGGAGTGGCTCGGCATTGCCGTACAGTTAATGAAATCACTTCCGGTTGCGGCATTTATAATACTTGTGCTTATGTGGTGGGGTTCTAAAAATGTTACATTTATTATCAGTGCAATGGTTGTAATACCAATGATTACGACAGGTGTAAAAGAAGGCATTGATAATACAGATAACAAGCAGATAGAACTTGCCAGAGTATATGATATGACTGCATTTAACACATTCAGATATGTATATCTTACAGGTGTATATCCGTATATTACAGCACAGTTAAAGGTGGCAGCCGGAATGTGCTTTAAAGCTGGAATATCGGCAGAGATAATAGGGCTTGTGACAGGGACAATCGGTACGCAGATGTACTATGCCAAAATGTATCTTTTATCTGCTGAGTTATTCTCGTGGAGCATAGTTGTAATTGTGGTGAGCCTTGTTATAGAAAAATGTATAATATGGCTTGCGAAGATGCTATATAAGTGCATACAGCATATATAAAAATTATTAATTGGTAAAAATATGAAAACATTAAAATTATCAGATATATCAAAGAAGTACAATGACATCACAGTCCTTGCTAATGCTAATGCAGAATTTACTTCATCTAAGATAACCTGTATCAGGGGACAATCAGGAGCTGGAAAGACGACACTGCTTAATATTATAATGGGAGTTGTTAAAGCGGATAAAGGCATAGTGGAATTCGTTAATGATAATGGACAAAGTGTTAAGCCAGGTTTTCAGCAGTATTTCAGGATTGCAGGCTTATAGAACACCTGTCACCAGTGATTAATGTAAAAATGGTGCTAAAGAAGAATAAGAAGAATTCTGCCAAAGACGTGGCTTTTGCTGTAAAGAGTGAGCTTTTAAAGCTTCTTGACAAAGAGGCACTAGATAAGCCTTGTAGTGAATTAAGCGGTGGCATGAAGAGGCGTGTTGAGATTGTAAGGGCAGTGATGCTGAATCGGATATAGTTATTATGGACGAGCCATTTGCAGGTCTTGATGAAGTTACCAAAGATAATGTTATTAATTATATAATTAATAATATCAATAATCGTATTGTGATAATATCCACACACGATGAGGAAGATGTAAAAAAATTAAGAGCTAATGTGCTTTTTGTTGACAATAAAGCTGGCAGTTGCTACAATAATGTGTGATTTTAGATGACTGTCATATATTGGCAGTATGGAGGAAAGAGATATGAGAAGAGCAGTATTTTCAATTCTAGTAGACAATTCATCAGGTGTTCTTAGCCGTGTAGCAGGCTTATTCAGTCGAAGAGGCTATAATATTGACAGTCTTACAGTTGGTGAGACACTTGACCCTAAGCTTTCAAGAATGACAATAACAGTAACAGGTGATGATGATATTCTTGAGCAGATTGAAAAGCAGCTTGCTAAGCTTATTGATGTAAAGGAAATCGTAGAACTTCCTCATGATGAATCTGTATGCAGGGAACTTGTTCTTATCAAGGTATTATGTACAAGAGAGGAAAGACAGCAGATAACAACTATGGCAGATATATACAGGGCTAATATAGTAGATGTTGCTAAGAATTCTCTTATTATTTCGCTTACAGGAAGCCAGAGCAAGATAGATTCATTTATCGCATTACTTGATGGTTTTAAAATTACAGAACTCGCAAGAACTGGAATAACTGGACTTGCTCGTGGTGCTGCAAATTTAAAATAAATTATTTATTACATTCGGAGGTATTTGTAAGATGGCAGAGGCTAAGATTTATTAT
>ENA-OQAS01000112-OQAS01000112.1-human-gut-metagenome-genome-assembly--contig:-NODE-112-length-41216-cov-4.357565_pt1 | contig 41216 bp, 56 predicted proteins | sample MGYA00242733_ERZ504523 | MGnify/ENA primary metagenome ERZ504523 (study PRJEB26092, sample SAMD00036239) | human gut metagenome | host: Homo sapiens | study: EMG produced TPA metagenomics assembly of...
CGGTGGTGACTTTGTTTTTTGAACCCTGCTCTGGAAAAACATCTCTACGATTACAGCCGGATCGGTCATTTCTGGGTAGAAGGGTATGAATACTTACGGCAGCTGGAATATCGGCTGGCGATCCTCCGCGACAAATATGATTATATAGGCGGGGACAGCTGCAACGCTCTGGAGGAGAAGCTTTCTGCACTGGTGGAATTTCCGCCATTGAATTACTGCTGTTATCCGGCTGTTCCGGAAAAGTATATTGTTCCCAGGGAAAATTCGTGGATTCCCTCGGAAAAGGCATTTGAGGTAATGGGAGAGATCGCAAGGCAGGCAGGAGACCGTACCTTTGTCAGGTGGCTTGAAATTTACCGGAAACTTCCGTTTAAATGGGTAGCACGGAAACTGGCAGGAATGCTTCACCGTACAAAATACATCCAGGTAACGATGTGCCTTTCTGAAAAGCTGCGGGAAGCTTCATCCGGATATGGGAATCGTTCTTTTGGAAAAGAAGCCGATGAAGAACTTAGAGTCTTACAGAAAAAGCCAGGACAAAGCAGGCAGAGCTGAACGAGCAGGGTATGGGATCCGAAGTACTCAGGGAAGAACCGTTTACCATTGCCAGAGATTCTCTGGGATTTAAGGTTTATCTCATGAAATGGAACAAAGGAAGAAAAGACTGTACCGTTGAAATTGAAGAAATATGACGAAATATATATAGATCCGTAGAGAATATCTGTGAAGTGTTTTTGCCCGGCAGGGATTGCTTTTTTAAAAACACTGGGGTATAATCTAACGGAAAGAGTTAAGAACAGCCCTTTAATAAGAAAGGAGATTTTTAAAATGAAAGTAACACATATTACAGATATTGATAAATTTTTTGAGGTAATTGACAGCTGCAAGGGTAGAGTAGAGCTTGTAACAGGAGAGGGAGACAGACTGAACTTGAAATCCAAGCTTTCCCAGTATGTATCTCTTGCAAACATCTTTTCCGCTGGTGAGATCCCGGAGCTTGAGATCGTTGCAGCAGAGAAAGAGGATATCGACAAGCTTATGAACTTTATGATCAACGGCTGATAGGAAGAACGATTTTCAGGGATGTGAGCTTTTCACATCCCTCTATTAATCTGAATATAAAGCAGAATAGGAATGTCTGTTTTGTAAATGGATATAATGACAGCAGATACAGAAACAGGTATTTTTTTCTCTGTCATCATGAGCATAACAGGATACAACCAGGGGGTATAATACTTCCTGGTCAAACTACGTTAAAAGGAGTGTATACAAAATGGTTAAAATTGATATTATCTCCGGTTTCCTTGGCGCCGGAAAAACAACTCTGATCAAAAAACTTCTGAAGGATGGATTTCAGGGTGAGCAGGTAGTGCTGATCGAGAACGAGTTCGGTGAGATCGGTATTGACGGCGGCTTCCTGAAAGAGGCAGGGATCCAGATCCGTGAGATGAACTCCGGATGTATCTGCTGCTCTCTGGTAGGAGATTTCGGAACCTCTCTGAAAGAGGTTGTTACCAAATATGATCCGGACAGGATCCTGATCGAGCCGTCAGGAGTTGGTAAGCTTTCTGATGTTATCAAGGCTGTACAGGTGTTCAGGACGAGGTTGACATTAAACTGAACAGCTATACAACTGTTGTTGATGCAAAAAAATGCAAAATGTATATGAAGAACTTCGGTGAGTTCTTTGATAATCAGATCCAGTATGCAGGTGCTATCATCATGAGCCGTACCGATATTGCAAGTGAGAAAAAGGTTCAGGAGTCCCTGGAGCTTCTCCGCAGCCTGAATAAGGATGCTGCTATCATTACAACTCCGATCGAGAATCTTGACGGTAAGAAACTGGTAGAGGTTATGGAGCATCCGGTATCCCTGGAGCAGGAGATGCTTGAGGAGGAGCATGAGCATCATCATCACCACGACGGAGAGTGTGGCTGCGGCCATGATCATGAAGAGCATGAGCATCACCATCACCACGACGGAGAGTGCGGCTGCGGACATGACCACCACCATCATCATGCAGATGAGGTCTTCACAAGTTGGGGCCGTGAGACTATTAAAAAATATACACGTGAGGGACTTGAGAAGATCCTTGAGGCACTTTCCGAGTCTGATAAATACGGTATCATCTCCGTGCAAAGGGAATGCTTCGGCAGAAGACGGAACGATGGATCTATTTTGATATGGTTCCGGAAGAAACTGAGATCCGTGAGGGTGCACCGGAATATACAGGCCGTCTGTGTGTGATCGGTTCTAAGCTTGACGAGCATGCACTGGAGGAGCTTTTCGGGATCGCATAAAGCATATGATAAAATAAATGTCCGTTTTGACGCAAAGCCAAAGTGGAATACAGATATAGATTGTTACAGAAAGGAAACAGATACTGTACATTAAATCGTACAGTATCTGATAGGATGGATTTATGGAAGAGACCAGAGTACCCGTTTATCTGATCACAGGTTTTCTGGAAAGCGGCAAGACCTCTTTCCTGAGCTTTACCCTGCAGCAGGATTACTTTCAGATAGATGGAAAAACACTTCTGATCCTTTGCGAAGAAGGTGAGGAAGAATATGATGAGGAAGCACTGAAACAGTGCAATACCGTTGTGGAGATCATTGACAGCGAGGAAGAGCTTACACCGGAACGACTTGCGGCAATGGAAATCCTGCATCAGCCGGAGCGGGTGATCATTGAGTACAATGGCATGTGCTGGTAAGTAAATTTGAAGAGATGGAAAAACCGGAAGGCTGGGGCGTGGAGCAGCATATCACCTGTGTGGATGCAAGCACATTCCAGGTTTATATGGCGAATATGAAGTCCCTTTTTATGGACATGGTCCGCAATGCTGATATGGTTATCTTTAACCGCTGCCAGGAGAATGATCCGCTTCCTTCTTACAGAAGAAGCATCAAGGTGGTGAACCAGCGTGCGGAGATTATTTTTGAGGATGAAGAAGGCGAGCTTGGTGATCTTTTTGAGGATGAGATGCCATTTGATATTGATGCGCCGGTGATTGATATTCTTCCGGAGGATTATGGTATCTGGTTTGTGGATTCCATGGATCATCCGGACCGCTATGTCGGAAAAACCGTTCACTTTAAAGCACGTGCCTGAAGCCGCGTGGAATGGGAAGTAAATTCTTTGTTCCCGGAAGAACAGCCATGACATGCTGTGCAGATGATACCACATTCCTTGGTTACATCTGCAAGAGCGCTTTTGCTCCGAAGATCGCAGAAGGCCAGTGGGTGGATGTTACCGCGAAGGTTGCGTTTGAGAAGAGAATGGAATATCAGGGAGAAGGAATCGTACTTTACGCAGAGCATGTGGAAGTTTGCGAGCCACTTGCTGATGAGATGGTATATTTCACTGATACGATCAGAGCATTTGTATGCCTTAAGGCATAAGAAGGCCTGGCATTGAAACAGGTAAATTACAGCTGAGGAGTTTTTATGTATTTAATTGCAGGTTTGGGAAATCCGGGAAAGCAGTATGAGCTACACGCCACAACATGGGCTTTGACACCGTTGACTGTCTTGTGGAGAAGAATAATATCCCGCAGGGCGGCGTAAAATTTAATGCCATGTATGGAAAAGGTATCATCGGCGGTGAAAAAGCTATTCTGATGAAACCGCTTTCCTATATGAATTTAAGCGGTGGTCCGATCCAGGAGATGTCCGGCTATTTCAAGATCGATCCGGAGACAGAGCTGATCGTGATCTACGATGATATCGATCTGGAGCCTGGACAGCTTCGTATCCGCAAAAAGGGCAGTGCGGGCGGACATAACGGGATAAAGGATATCATCCGCCGCCTTGGAACTGAAAAATTTATCCGTATCCGTGTTGGTGTCGGTGCGAAACCGAAAGACTGGGATCTGGCAGATTTTGTGCTGGGGCATTTTTCGGACAGTGACCGCAAGCTTGTGGATGAAGGAATTAATGATGCGGCAGAGGCTGTGGAGATGATCCTGTCCGAGGGCGTAGATGCGGCGATGAATAAGTATAACAGGAAAAAGCCTAAGAATTGAGGTTTGTATGGAAGCATTTTTGCAGCCTCTGCAGGGTCTTGCAGAGTTTGGGGAAATAAAAAAGCGCTGTGGCGCAAACTGCGGAATTCTTAACGTTTCCGGATGCATGGAGTCCCAGAAGGTCCATCTGATGTATGGATTTCCGGCTTTTTCCATATCATCTGATCCTTGCGGATGATGAGCGTAATGCAAAGGAAATCTATGAGGATTACCGATTCTATGACAAAAATGTATATTTTTATCCGGCAAAGGATCTTCTGTTTTTCAGGCAGATATTCACGGAAATCTTCTGATCCGGCAGCGGATGCGTGTGATCCGGGCACTTCTGGAACAGGAAGAAGTGACCGTTGTTACCAGTATTGACGGATGTATGGATTTCCTGATGCCGCTGGAAAAGATCAGAAGCAGGCTTCTTCATTTTAAAAGTGACAGTGTGATCGATCTGGATCAGCTGAAGGAAGAGCTGGTAGAGCTGGGATATGAACGCACCGGTCAGGTAGAGCTTCCGGGGCAGTTTTCTGTGCGTGGAGGAATCATTGATATCTATCCGCTGACAGAGGATAATCCTTGGCGTATCGAATTGTGGGATGATGAGGTGGATTCTATCCGAAGCTTTGATGCGGAAAGCCAGAGATCCCTGGAAAATGTAGATGAAATTACGATTTATCCGGCCGCAGAAAAGATGGACGGAGAAGATATGGTATCCTTTCTGGAGTATTTTCCGGAAGAAAAAACACTGGTATTTCTGGATGAACTGAACCACCTGGCAGAAAACGGCGAGGGTGTGGAGGAAGAGTACCGTCAGAGTCGTATGCACAGAGAGGAAAAAGGCGAGGCAAATCTTCCGGAGCAGTGGCTATGTGGCTTTCAGGAACTGCAGAAGAAGCTGAACAGACGGAATTGTGTGGCTGTATCCGCACTTTCTCCCAGACGTTCCGGATGGAAGATCAATGAGGAATTTGATCTTACGGTGAAGTCTGTAGATTCTTATAACAGCAGCTTTGAACTTCTGGTAAAGGATCTCCTTCAGTATAAGAGTCAGGGATACCGGATTGCATTGCTCTCCGGTTCCAGGACCAGGGCGGAGCGTCTGGCAAAGGATCTTTCAGAGGAAGGACTGAATGCTTTTTACAGCCAGGACATGGATCGTATCATCAGTCCCGGGGAGATCATGGTGGTCTATGGTCACGCAAGACGTGGCTTCCAGTATCCGCTGATCAAATTTGCAGTGATGACGGAAACCGATATTTTCGGCAAAGAGCAGAAAAAGCGCAAAAAAAAGAAAAAGTACAGCGGAAACAGGATCCAGGATTTTGCAGAGCTTTCCATTGGTGATCTTGTTGTTCATGAAAAGCACGGACTGGGTATTTACCGTGGAATCGAAAAGGTAGAGGTTGACCGTGTTGTGAAGGATTACATCAAGATCGAATACCGGGGCGGCAGTAATCTCTATATCCTGGCAACCCAGCTGGATGCTTTGCAGAAATATTCCGGATCCTCCGAAAATGCAAAAACGCCCAAGCTGAACAAGCTTGGCGGTCAGGAGTGGAATAAGACCAAGAGCCGTGTTAAGGGTGCGGTAAAAAATATCGCAAAAGAGCTGGTAGAGCTTTATGCAGTACGCCAGGAGAAAGAGGGGTATGTCTGCGGACCGGATACCGTATGGCAGAAGGAATTTGAGGAGATGTTTCCCTATGAGGAGACAGAGGATCAGCTGGCAGCCATTGAGGATACCAAGAGAGATATGGAAAGCACCAGGATCATGGATCGTCTTGTGTGTGGTGACGTTGGTTACGGAAAGACGGAGGTGGCTTTAAGAGCTGCGTTTAAGGCAGTACAGGAAAGCCGGCAGGTGGTTTATCTGGTCCCTACCACCATTCTTGCCCAGCAGCATTACAATACCTTTGTACAGCGTATGAAAGAATTTCCGGTGAAGGTGGAGCTTCTCTGCCGTTTCCGGACATCTGCCCAGCAGAAAAAGACCATCGAAGGGATCAAAAAGGGGCAGGTAGATATTGTGATCGGCACCCACAGAGTTCTTTCAAAAGATGTGGAATTTAAAAATCTTGGACTTCTGATAATTGATGAGGAGCAGCGCTTCGGTGTTACTCACAAGGAGAAGATCAAGCAGATGAAAAAAGATGTGGATGTACTGACGCTGACGGCAACGCCAATTCCGAGAACTCTTCATATGAGTCTCATCGGTATCCGTGATATGAGCGTTCTGGAAGAGCCGCCGATGGATCGTGTGCCGATCCAGACATACGTTATGGAGTACGATGAGGAGACTGTTCGGGAAGCCATCCGCAGGGAGCTTCGCCGGGGTGGACAGGTGTATTACGTATATATCGAGTCAATGACATTGCCGAAGTAGCCCTTCGGATATCCAGACTTGTGCCGGAGGCCAGAGTGGATTTTGCACATGGACAGATGAGTCAGAGGGAACTGGAGCAGGTAATGTATGATTTTATCAACGGAGATGTGGATGTACTGGTTTCCACCACTATTATTGAGACAGGACTGGATATTTCCAACGTAAACACTATGATCATCCATGATTCGGACAGATATGGCCTTTCCCAGCTTTATCAGCTCCGTGGGCGTGTAGGACGTTCCAACAGGACTGCTTATGCATTCCTGATGTATACCAAAAACAAGATGCTCCAGGAGACCGCGGAGAAACGGCTCAGCGCCATGCGGGAGTATTCAGACCTTGGAAGCGGTTTTAAGATAGCTATGAAGGATCTGGAGCTTCGTGGAGCAGGAAATCTTCTCGGTGCTCAGCAGCACGGGCATATGAACGCAGTTGGTTATGACCTTTACTGCAAGATGCTCAGTGAGGCTGTCAAGGAGGCAAAGGGAATCCGGACTATGGATGATTTTGAGACGACCATTGATCTCAACATCGATGCGTTTATCCCAGATTCCTATATCAGCAACGAGTTCCAGAAGCTGGATATTTATAAGCGTATTGCCGGTATTGAAAGCCAGCAGGAATATGACGATATGCTGGAGGAACTGATCGACCGTTTTGGCGAGCCGACAAAAGCTGTGCTGAATCTTCTTGCCATTGCAAGACTGAAGGCTCTTGCCCATCAGGGATATGTGACGGAGATCAAGCAGCTTGGAAAAGATGTCCGGATTACGCTCTATGAAAAGGCCAAGCTGGATCCCGCAGGTATCCCGGCTATTATGGCGCAGTACCGGAGAGGTTTGCAGTTTAAGGCTGATCATGAGCCGAAATTTATCCTGACACCACAGGGAAGGCTGATCGAAGAGCTGATGAAGTTTGCGGGGGAGCTGGCAAAACTGGCAGAGCCACTGGAGTAAAGGGAAGAATCAGCTAAGCTTAGGGTTATCCACGGAAAAAAACATCCGGTTTGTGGATACCGGATATTTTCCCGGAAAGACTTGTGGATAATTTGTGAAATGTCGTGTAAGTTCGTGAAATTCCTTGCTCTTAAAGGTGAAAACGTTTATAATCAAGTATTATGGAATAAGAGCCGGACCGTGATTCTTATGGACGGATAGATGGAGGATGAAATGAGAAATTCAGTAAAGAAAGCGGCAGTTACTGCTCTTGTCTGCGTTACAGCGGCAGGAATGATGGCAGGCTGCGGAAATAAAAAACTCGATGGTACAAAGATTGCATTGACAGTCAATAAGCAGGAGATCCCGCTTGGCGTTGTAAGTCTGGCAGCACGTATGCAGCAGGCACAGGCTGAGGCAATGTACAAGATGTATCTTGGCGGCGGAAACGATATGTCTATCTGGAGTACCAAAATGGATGATGATTCCGATGAGACTTACGGTGAAAATGCGGTAACAACATCTGTTGAGACTGTTGAGAAGATGTGTCTGGAGAAAGAACACGCTTCCGAGTATGATGTTGAAATTACAGATGATGAGCAGAAGGCTCTTGAGGAAGCTGCCAAGAATTTTATGGCTGCCAATTCCGATGAGACAATTGCAGAGCTTGCGGTTGATGAAGATATGGTGAAGACTTTCCTCGAGCTTGAGACATACGATGTGAAGATGAAGGATGCCATTGAAGCCAAAGCGGACGTGAAGCTGGATGAGAAAGAATATCAGCAGATGTCCTTCAGCTATGCAAGTGCAAAAGTCAGCGGAGATGATCTTTCCGATGATGATATCAAGAAGAATAAAGAGAATCTTCAGAAGTTCTATGACAAGGTTAAAGAGGATCCGGCTGCAGATTTCAATACTCTTGGAGATGAGATCTCCAAGGATATGACCGCAACAACCGGAACATGCCCTACCTATGAGGAAGGTGATGACAGTGCTGCCAACGGAACTACTTATCCGGATGAGGTTCGTACCGCTTTAAGAAAGCTGGACGAGGGTGCACTGAACGAGGAGATCATAAAGACAGATTCCGTATGGTATGTTGTGAGACTGGATTCCAAGAATGATAAAACTGCAACGGAGAGTAAGAAAGAGTCTCTGACAAACACCAAGAAGGATGATTTCTATAATGATACAACAGATGGCTGGAAGAAGAAAGCTGATATCAAAGAAGAGAAAAAATTGATTAAGAAGATCAAGATCACAGATAATCACAGCTTTACGATCCAGACTCCAACTCCGACACCGGACCCGGATGTAACTGAGACACCGACAGCAGATTCTGCAGAGGCTGAGGCAACCGAGACACCGGCAGCTGAGGAGCAGACCGATGTGACCGAGACACCGGAGACAGAGGGAGATTCTGCAAAGGCTGATGAGGAGACTGCAGATAGTACAGAATCTGAGGCAGCTGCTACACCGGAAGCTGAGAAATAAGATACCATGTTTACAATGGAATGATAAGAGAAAAGACAACGAGCCGTGTACGGATTTATCGTACACGGCTCGTTTTTTGTAATGCTCATGCCTGCTTTACGGATCATCAGATCAGATCGAGATGCTCCAGTGCGTGAAGAATCCCGTCCCTGTCGACTGCGCTTGTCTGGTATGTGCAGTGCTTTTCGATGCCTCCGTAAGCATTTCCCATAGCAACGCCGACTCCGGCAGCTTTCAGCATGGGAAGGTCGTTGGGACTGTCTCCGAATGCGTAGCAGTTTTCCCTGGGGATGGAAAGGCGGTCCAGGAGAAATTCCATGCCTGTGGCTTTGCTGGTACCCTTTTGTGTGACTTCCCAGATTCCGTCTCCGTGATCAAAATAGGTGTAATGATCATTACAGAAGCTGCGGAATTTTTCGACATCGGAATCCGGCAGCATATGTACCAGGAATTTGTCATAAGAGTAAGTGCAGGCATCCTCCCGATTGAATTTCGTGATGTCGACCATTGGAATTTCTTTTCGCATTTTGACTCCGAATTCGGACTGGGCCGGAGATGCGCCATCATACAGGATCTCAGTGTTGGATTCAAAAATTGCCTCGATCTTGCATTTGCGGAGAAGGTCTACGGTTTCCTTGCACAGAAGATTTGGGACTGTGCGGAAAAAAGCAATTTGTTGTCCATGTAAATGTGGGTTCCACAGCCGTATATATAGCCATCGAAATGAAGCTCTGAGAGTGCAGAGGGCATCATTACTTTGGTGCGGCCGGTGTTGATGAAAAGAAGATGACCGTTTTCATGGGCTTTTGTGAGGGCGCGGCTGGTGCTCTCCGGAACCTTGAAGGGGTGAGGCGTAAGCATGTGCCGTCTATGTCGAAGAACAGGATTTTTTTATCGTTCATAAGGTCTCCTTTAAAATGGGATTTCTTCTTCGGTGTTACTGTTATCAATGTCAGTAATATCATTAACAGGAAGCGGTTCTGCGGATGTATCTTCAACAGAGTTCAGTGTGCTGACACGGATGCCGTTGAGTTCTATTTCACTTTCCATGGGGATCACAAGGCATTTTCGACCATCGATGATGCGGGTTTCTACCAGCTCTGCCCGGTCCGGTGCTACGTGGATCACCACGTCAGGGGTTTTGATCTCGAATTTCCGGGTGTTGGTGATGTTGGATGCTACCAGAGCTGATTTTTCTCCTGCGGCAAGCTCATACTGTTCATCGAAGTTCTGGAGCTTTTCGTCTTCTACGCCGCATTCTTCGAAGAGACGTTTGACTTCGGATTTGGTGAGGACAACAGGTTCCGGTTCGTCCTTCTGGGATTCGATGAGATCGTTGAGCTTTTCGTGGATCTCAAGGACTGTGTCGTAGGCACAGTCATCACCAAGGGTTTCTTCCACCAGAGCATTGAAGGAGTCACGCTGGGTTCCGGCAGATAGTGGTGTGGTGCAGCCGAAGACTTCTTCCATCATGGTGGAGCGGAGATTTTCGGCGTTTTTGGTGTAGTAGAGAAGTCCGTGGATATCGGTACTGCGGTCGTTGAACTGTGGGAAAAGGAAGCCCCAGTCAGGCATTTCTACCAGCCAGTCTCGGATACGGTCTTCAATATTGTTTGTCTCTGCATTGTAATGCAGGCCTGCTTTGGAGAGCTTGACCGGGCAGATACTGCAGAGGATGTGATCGTAGATCTCATCGGAAGCGTCGAACATTTCGGCACCGTCGGAGGATTTGCCGGGGATGTCGTAGACTGCGTGGATGAGGATGATGTAGTAGTTTTCACCGTAGTCGTAGTTTTCTATGATTCTGTCGTAGAAGGCTTCGGTGAGGGTGTCGTCGGTGAGTTTGCTTTTGCGGAGTTTCATGAGGAAGTTTTGGGTTCCGCCTTCAGCTTCCTGATCCAGGGGAAATTCCATGTTGATGAGATTTTTTCCGATGGTGCCGGTGAGGGTTTTTCGGAAGATGTCGAAGTATTTGAAGGTTTCTTCCTCTGATAAGGATAAGAAGGCTTCTTTGAGTTCGGTTTTTTTGTTTTTTCACCGTCTACGTAGCAGCCGCAGATGCGGGTGATGGAGCAGCGGTCAGGGGTGAATTGTTTTTTTATTTCTGCGATTTCTTTTTTGTTCATGTGTGGTTTACCTCGGTTTTTTAATTAGTTTGATTATAGCACAGGTGTTTGGTTGGGGCAAGATGACACGGACGGACGTGTGAGATTTGCAGCAGAAGTCCGGGTGCCGTCGTTTCGCCTGGTCATACTAAGCGTCTGAGGTGCCTCACGGAGCCGGCCGGCCCATAACTCGCCATGTACGCTGATGCGTACCTGGCTCAGACAGATGGGCCTTACCCTGCGGCTTGTGGCCGCCGGGTACCTCTCCGTGAACCACCTCAGACGCTAAGTATGGACCAAGGCTCACTCCAAAGCACCCGGACTTCTGCTGCAAACCTCACACTGTGCGGTCATGGTGGGAGGGATAGAGTGGTCTGACGGGAGTTGGATGAGCCATCAGCGCTGCGCTGGATGGCTGGGAGGAAAGGCTGAGTTTCCTTGTGGTTTGCCGGGGAGGTTGTGAGCGTCGGCGCGTTGCTGGACGCCTGTAGTTTGGACGCCTGAGATTCTATGTGTTTGTCAGGGAGGTTGTGAGCGTCGGCGCGTTGCTGGACGCCTGTAGTTTGGAAGGTTGAGATTCCATGTGGTTTGGAGGGAGGTTGTGAATGTCGGTGCGTTGCTGGACGCTGGAAGGTGGTGTCGAAATTTGGAGATGGTTTTTTGTGGTGTTGTGGTGGGATGTGTGGTATGATTTGTGTATCTTATAAGATCTGGCCAGTTATCTGGTTTCTTTTTTGCTTCAATGTCAGAAGCGTTTTTTCAAAAATATTTATAAAAACTGTATACAGGGTTTCTGAAGTGTTTGGTTGATGGTATAATTGTATATACCAGAAGGAGTATTGTTTGAGAGATAATACGATTTTTGATGATGTTTTTCGCACTATGATGGAGAAAATGACGTTTCTGGTCGTGCCTTTGATCAATGATGTTTTTCATACATCATACCCGGCTGATGTAGAGATTGTGCAGCTGCGTAATGAGTATCAGCGGTTGGATGGTGAGATTATTACGGATTCGCGGCTGTTGATCGGAAACAGGATTTATCATATAGAATGTCAGAGTACGGATGACACGACAATGGCTATACGATGATAGAGTATGATTTTGCAACTGCTGTTGAGTTTGCCAGAAAGCAGGGACGGAGGTATCGGATGGAGTTTCCACGTTCTTGTGTGTTGTATCTGAGAAATAGTAGGAATACGCCGGATTTTCTGGAAGTGGATGTGGTTTTTCCGGATGGGGGATGTCATTTGTACAGAGTGCCTGCCATTAAAGTAGAGAATTATACAAAAGATAAGATATTTGAAAAGAGTCTTCTTATGCTGCTTCCTTTTTATATCATGCGATATGAAAAAAGAGGGCATGAGATGAGTGAGAATCCACAACTTTTCAGGAATTACTGAATGAATATGAAGTGATCCGGAGTAAACTGGAGGTAGAGATCACTGAATCTGGAAGGTCTGAACTGTTCAGTGATCTGATTGGACTGATAACTCGGATATCTGATCATATTTTCAGAAATGAGGAGAAAGTCCGGAAAGGAATAGGTGAGATTATGGGTGGACATGTTCTGGAACTGGAATCTGAGAAAAGGGCAAGACTGATGGCGGAAGCTAAAGAACAGGGGCGAGAACAGGGAATGGCCCAGGGGGAAGAACGACTTAGTGTTCTGATCAACAGGCTTATACTTGATAATCGTGGTAATGAGATTCAGAAGGTTGTTACAGATAAAGAAATGCGTGAAGCTATGTACAGAGAATATCAATTATAATAAGAAAAGATAAAGAGAATCCCCCACTGGTTTTGCTATCCATGGGGGATTCGTTGATTGATCTGAATCTTATAATACAGAATATCCGTAACTGCTGACAATAGCATCGATCTTCTGGCGGTTTTGCACAGTGGGCAGTTGTCAGAGCGGTAGGAGTGATAGTCCGGGATGTCTCTGGCCTGAAAGATAGAGTGGACAGGGAGTGTGGCTACACTGTCTACACTGCTGTAGATGCTGCCACGCCGCGGATCTTACCGCCATAGTACAGAACGCTTTCGATAGCTCGGTTCAATGTGGATCCGGTGGTGATGGAACCATTTAGGACGAGGATGTTTTTTCCATTGATCATTGGTTCATAGTTGTCGCGGAAGATCATCTGCGGTGCTGTTGAACTCAGGGGTGATGACGTAGATGGTCTGGTGTGCGTTCATGGAAAGGACGCCGGCTTTGGTCAGTTCTTCGGCGAGATAAGCACCGATCACTTCAAGTCCGTCCATGCAGACGATGGTGTCTACCGGAATGGATGCTTCGTAATTTGCTGCGAGAGCGGATGCAATACGCTGTGCTTCAGCGCATCTGGATTTCATAGTAGTGAGATCCAGGTAGTGTGTGATATGGGACTGGGATGTTACGAAGTGTCCCGGAATCATTTTAAGCTGTATGCGGTTGTCAGTGCGTGCATAAATTTTTATGATGTTGTCCTGATCCATAATAAAAACCTCCTGTCGTGATCGTGTTTTACGTGGTTGTTCAGGAGAATTATCCTGAAGGATTACGAAACAGATTTATTTAACCGAATGCGGATTGCAAATATCCGATTAGCTGTGCATATTATACCATTAATTTCAAAAAAATGAAATAATATAATGCAAAATATATAAAAAATATTCAAAAAATCAAGCGTATTTGTTAAAAAATATCCAATATCATGAAAACTTTGACAATAGGATCATTACTATAGAGTGAAAGTACTTGTGAGTACGTAGTAAATTGGAAAGAGAGTGTCATATGTATTATTGCGTATAAAAAGAGGAGGAGAATCCCTAAGGATCCTCCCCCTGTGAGAGTGAGTCAATATCAGCCTTCAATAGATACATATTTATCAGCTTCAATCTCTTCAGCTGCTTTTTCGGAATAGAAGTCTCAGAACACCGTTCTCAAATTTTGCATGGACATCTTCGTTTTTTACACCATTACCAACATAGAAGCTTCTGCTTGTGCTGCCGGCATAACGTTCACGGCGGATATAATTGCCTTTCTTGTCTTCCTCGTCTTTGTCAAGACCCTTGGCAGCGGAGATGGTAAGATAACCATCCTTCAGCTGTACCTGTACTTCATCTTTCTTAAATCCTGGAAGATCTACATCCAGCTCATAGCCTTTATCTGTTTCACGTACATCAGTTTTCATGATATTTTTTGCATGTTTGCCATAAAGAGGGTTCTTTCCGCTAAAGAAATTATCTCTGAATCCAAAATCATCCATCCAGTCATCAAATAAGTTTTCTCCAAATACACTCGGGAACATCATAAGTCATTTCTCCTTTCAAATTGAAAAGCCGTTCCGGTGGATCAAGAAATCCAACTGTTGCCGGTATATAGTTACCACTTCGGGTTATTCCGTAGTGGTGATCGTTTGGTTTTATTCTGAACATCTGGAAGTTCTTTTTTATCTTTTCCCTTGTTCTATATGTAATATAACACCTGTTGCTAGCAAAGTCAAGAGGTGAGTGCTAAAAAATTGTGAAGAATTTGTGTTCCGTAAAATGAAAAACTAATTTCCACCTTTAGCCCTTTATGTTCTTATATTAAAAAGCGAATCGGACAAGGTCTGAAAAGCTTATGCAGATTGAACATTCTGCAATGTTATAATAACTTTAAAGCATAGAAAAAACCAAAAAATCAATATAATAAGGCATATAGACAAAATGTATTAAAAAATTTTTCGTACATTCTTCTGAGTTGAACAGACGATAGAAAGACAGTGTTCATGAGTATGCAGGTAAAGCAAAATGTAAATGAAAAAGTACAGGAGGAGAGAATAATGCAGAAAAAATATGCAGATTTTAAGCTTGGGGTACCGGATTATGTAACAGTGGAAACAGAAGAGGAGAGACTTGTGTGTCAGGAGGGCAGACGACAGTAGCTGCCGGTGCAACTACTGTGGAATTTCAGGACGCAGGTGAACATGAGGATATATTTGTCACATCCGAGGATGCAGTGAGATGTGTGAAACTGAGATGGAACTATAAGATCGAAATCAGCCAGATTTCTGGGAGATGCCTGGGAACGTACCTATGGTGATGCGGAATGGCATGGAATGAGCGGAAACCGTTATCTGCCATGGTATTTTCTGGCGAAGCTTTCTGAGAAGGTTCTCTGCTTTGGCGTAAAGGTCCGTCCTTCTGCTATGTGCTGCTGGCAGGTGGATACCAAAGGAATTACTTTGTTTCTGGATGTTCGCTGCGGAAATACAGGAGTACAGCTGAAAGGAAGAAAGCTGTGTGCCGCACAGATCGTCTGCATGGAAGCAGAAGGAGCAGATACTTTTGAAACTGCACAGAAATTCTGTGAAAAAATGTGTACAGATCCGATCTTCCCAGAGTTTCCGGTATATGGAAGCAATAACTGGTACTATGCTTATGGTGACAGCTCCGAAGAGGAGATCTTAAGTGATACCGATTATATCCTGAAACTGACCGAAGGTGTAAAAAATCCTCCGTTCATGGTCATTGATGACTGCTGGCAGGAGCATCACCGCCTGGATGAATACAACGGTGGACCCTGGACAAAAGGCAATGCCAGATTTCCGGATATGAAAGGTCTTGCAGACAAGCTGGAGAAAAAAGGTGTCCGCCCGGGTATCTGGGTCCGTCTGCTTCTTAATGAAGATGAGAATATCCCGGATGAGTGGAGAATTTCCTATAATGACTGTCTCGATCCGTCCCACCCGGATGCACTGGAATATATCCGTAAAGATATCGAGAGAATCTGTGATTGGGGATACACGCTGATCAAGCATGATTTTTCTACCTTTGATCTCTTTGGAAAATGGGGATTTGAGGCGAATTTAAGAGACAATTCCATGGAGAAATGGCATTTTTATGATCAGACCAAAACCAGCGCAGAAATCGTAAAAATGCTTTATCAGGAGATTTATGATGCTTCCCGGAGCAACAACGCAGTGATCATCGGCTGCAATACCATCGGACATCTCGGCGCAGGCCTGATGCATCTGAACCGGACCGGTGACGATACCAGCGGACGTATCTGGGAGCGTACCAGACGAATGGGCGTAAATACGCTGGCATTCCGTCTTCCGCAGCACAATACGTTTTACCATATTGATGCAGACTGTGTCGGTATTTTCGGAATGATCCCATGGGAGAAAAATCGTCAGTGGGCAGACGTTCTTGCAAAGAGTGGTACACCACTGTTTGTATCCGCAAAACCTGGAGTTTTGAATCCGGAGGAATTTGAGGAGCTGCATCAGATCATGCTGCGTGCATCAGAACAGGAAGAGCATTTTGTTCCGCTTGACTGGGAAGAAATCGACTGCCCGGAGGTATGGGGAGAAAACGGCGAAACTATCACTTATGACTGGTTTGACAACGAAGGTCCGACCATGGATGCTACGGTGGAATACTATAATGCCAAGGTAGTTGTTCCGTAAATCAGGAAAAGTGGTTCAGCAATCCAGAAGATCCTCGGCATGATGATATTTTTCCCGGTATTCCCGTGGCGTCATGCCGGTTTCTTTTTTGAAGGCACGGGAAAAGGCAAATGGATTTTGATATCCGCAGGAGAACGCCACGTTGGAGACAGGGATATCCGTGATGGTCAGAAGCTCCCGGGCGTTGATGATCTTGGCTGAAGTCAGGAATGCTTGGGGTGTGGTTCCAAGATGTTTTTTAAAAAGTCCGTAAAGGTGGCTGCGGCTGATATGGAGATAGTCAGCAACATCTGTCACAGTGATATTCTGTAGCGGACTTTTTTGATGTAATCAACAGCCTGTGTGATGTAAAAATTCTCATTGGATTCCATGGTCGTGTAGGAAGCATGAAATTCTTCCTCCAGCATGGCGATGATCCGGTAAAGACCACTCTGGATATAGGCTTCACTGGAGGGCGTCAGCTGCGGGTGAGTCATCATTTCAAGAATGGTTTCCTGATAGGGAAGAACCGAATTTAGCTGCTGGACCGGAGTTTCTTCAGTAAGATGACAGTGTTCACAAAGTATGGGAGCATTTTCTCCATTGAAACAGATCCAGATATAAATCCAGGGATCAGAAGGCTCTGCTTTGTAGAGAGAGCTGGTCACAGGAGGAATGAAAAAGCACTGTCCGGCTTTCAAGGTATATTTCCGGTTGTTCATATAGAAATATCCCTGTCCGCTCAGCACAAAATGGATGGTGTAATATCGCCGGACACCAGGGCGTAGGACTGTTCCGGTGTACATTTTTCCCAGCCGCAGGAAATAAGATGAAGTTCTTTTGATGAAGTCTGGCGGTTCATGACCTGCTTGTTTTTCATGAGAGTTTTCTGCCTTTCGATATATGGTTATTATAAGTAATATCAGTTTAAAATATTTGATCTGAGGTGTAAAGAACAAAGATGAACTGATAGGACAAAAGACAGTTGCCGTGCGATAAACGTGTGGCAGCTGTTTTTCTGTTTTCTGCAAAAATTCAGACGTAATGCAGGCATTGTCTTGACACTTGTAAAAGAAAAAGGTTTACCACCAGGAAAAATATCGTTATAATAGGAGAAACGCAGTTTCTCTGCGGCAAAAATATAACGGTCCGGGAGATATCTGTGTCAGAAATATTGCTTATCCGGTGATATATCAGATGATATGAGGAATTTTCCGGTATGTAATAAGAAGGGAGAACGATATGGCATATTTAGGTGAAGAGATCAAAAAACTTGGTTTTGGCCTTATGAGACTTCCGCAGAAATCAGAAGGTGTGATCGATGTGGAGCAGACCAAAGTCATGGTGGACAAATTTATGGAAGCCGGATTTACATATTTTGATACAGCATGGGCTTATGCAGGAGCGAAGATGCTATCCGCGAAGCGCTGGTAGAGAGTTATCCGAGAGAAAAATATCAGTTAGCCACCAAGATGGCAGCCTGGATCAACTGCAAGACAAGAGATGAAGCTCTTGCACAGTTTAAAACATCTCTGGAGAGAACAAAGGCAGGATATTTCGACTTTTATCTTCTCCACAATCTTGGAGAGCACAGAACAAAATATTTTGATGAGTACGGTTTATGGGACTGGATCCGTGAACAGAAGGAAGCCGGTCTGATCAGACATGCAGGATTTTCGTTCCACTCCACACCGGAGGAGCTGGATGCACTTCTCACTTCACATCCGGAAATGGAATTTGTACAGCTGCAGATCAATTACGCAGACTGGGAAAATCCGGCGATCCAGTCAAGAGCCTGCTACGAGGTAGCCAGAAAACATGGAAAACCCGTCATTATCATGGAACCTGTAAAAGGCGGCATGCTTGCAACTCCGCCGGAAGCAGTGGAAAAGCTTTTGAAGGAAGCAGAGCCGGAAGCATCCACAGCATCCTGGGCGATCCGTTTTGCGGCAAATCTGGAAGGCGTGATCACCGTACTTTCCGGAATGAGCAATGTTGCACAGATGGAGGATAACCTTTCCTTTATGAAGGATTTCAATGGCCTTACTGACAGTGAGAAGGAGACTCTTGATAAGGCAAGAGAGGCTATGAGCAAAATTCCTCTGATCATGTACAACCTGTAACTACTGTGCAAAAGTCTGTCCGATGGAAATCGGAATTTCCGGTTCTTTTACAGCAATGAATTATCTGACATTGTACGGGAATAAAGCCGCCGCAGCGCATCAGGAAGACTGGCTGGTAGTCAGTCATGGAAGAAAGCGTGCAGATGAATGTGTAAAATGCGGACAGTGTGAGGAAGTATGTCCGCAGCATATTTCCATCCGCGAGGAACTTGAGAAAGTAAGCGAGGCTTTTTGCAAATAAAGGAACTGATCCGGCAGGAAGCGGATCAGGGTAAGGAGAGAGTTTAAAAATGGAAAAATTCAAAGCATTTCTGAAACGGAAGGATATTGAGATCTCTCTGAAGAGATATGGTATCGATGCACTGGGAGCTATGGCACAGGGACTTTTCTGTTCCCTGCTGATCGGTACGATCATCAACACCATTGGCACACAGTTTCACATTCCGTTTCTGACTATGGCAGTTGCCACAGTCAATGATACCCAGTACACAGTAGGTTCTCTGGCATCTGCCATGAGCGGCCCTGCCATGGCAGTAGCCATCGGTTACGCCTTGCATTGCCCGCCGCTGGTATTGTTTTCGCTGATCACCGTTGGATTTGCCTCCAACGCACTTGGCGGAGCAGGCGGTCCTCTGGCTGTACTGTTTGTTGCCATTGTTGCAGCTGAGATCGGTAAGGCAGTTTCCAAGGAGACGAAGATCGATATCCTTGTAACGCCTCTTGTAACCATTGGTGTGGGCGTAGGCCTTTCCGCATGGTGGGCACCGGCCCTTGGAAAAGCTGCTATGAAGGTAGGAAGCGTGATCATGTGGCAACAGATCTGCAGCCATTCTTTATGGGAATCCTGGTTTCTGTATTTGTTGGAATCGCACTGAGCTGCCGATCTCTTCTGCTGCGATCTGCGCGGCTCTGGGACTTACCGGACTGGCAGGCGGCGCTGCAGTAGCGGGCTGCTGTGCGCAGATGGTAGGTTTTGCGGTCATGTCCTTCAGGGAAAACAAATGGGGTGGCCTTGTCTCTCAGGGAATTGGAACTTCCATGCTTCAGATGGGTAATATTGTCAGAAATCCAAGGATCTGGATTGCTCCGATCGTAACATCTGCTATCACAGGACCTATTGCAACCTGCTTGTTCAGGCTTCAGATGAACGGAACTGCTGTATCCTCAGGAATGGGTACCTGTGGTTTTGTAGGTCAGATCGGTGTGTATACAGGATGGATGAATGATATTGCAGAAGGAACCAAGACAGCTGTTACAGCTATGGACTGGGCGGGACTTTTTCTGATATCTTTTATTCTCCCGGCAGTTCTCTGCCCGTTGATCAATATGTTTGTACGTAAGCTCGGATGGGTGAAAGATGGAGATATGACGCTGTCATAAGCTATATCAGATCTTACTTTAAATCAAAAAAGAGTATCACAGGAACTCATTGATAGTGATGAGCTTTGTGATACTCTTTTATTTTAACTTTTATGCTACATGTGATCCGGTGGCATTACTCCGTTCCAGTCCACAGGCCTTTGCATATTCATGGAGTTTCTCTTTTGCGGAATAATTCAGATTCTGAGGAACTTGGATCTGAATGGTTACATACTGATCACCGCGGACGGAAGGGTTCTTCATGGAAACAATGCCTTTTCCTCTCAGGCGGATCTTGGAACCGGACTGCATACCTTCCCTGATCTTACAGATAACATTTCCGTAAAGGGTGGGAACGGTGGCTTCACCGCCGAAAACAGCGGTTGTGTAAGGAATAGAAATGGTGGTATAAACATCCGATCCCTTTCGTTCATAGCCAGGACGTGTTCCTACGGTAACCTTCAGAAGAAGGTCACCAGGCTCACCGCCGCCGGTTCCGGGCATGCCTTTTCCTTTCAGACGGATACTCTTGCCGGTATCAATACCTGCCGGAATATGAATCTGAAGTGTCTGCGGTGCACCAGAGCTTCCGTCCGGACCGGACAGAGAAATTCTTTTATCAGCACCAAAAGCTGCCTCATCAAAGGTAACGTTGATGCTGGCCTTCACATCAGAGCCTTTTTGCGGAAAATCCTGCTGATGGAATCCGCCGAAGCCGTTGCCACTGTGAAAGCCACTTCCGCCAAATCCACTGTGAAAGCCGCCACCGTTACCGGTGAAATGCTCATATGTGCCATTGCTGCCGAAACCGCGGCTTTCGCCGTGACTGCCGTGGAACATATTTCCGAAGATATCACCAAAAATATCGTCCATATTTTCACCGTTAAAATGAAATTCCTGATAGCTGCCATTGCCGCCACCCTGGAATCCGCCGAATCCACCGGCACCTGCGCCGGCTCCAGGATCAGCTCCTGCTTCAAATGCGGCATGACCAAACTGATCATACATTTTTTTCTTCTTTGGATCACTTAAGACATCGTAGGCTTCGTTTACTTCTTTAAATTTATCTGCGGCATCTGCATTACCGGCGTTTGTATCCGGATGATATTTTTTGGCCAGTTTACGATAGGCTTTTTTTATTGTTTTTTCATCTGCGTTCCGGTCAATGCCCAGAACATCGTAATAATCTCTTTTTACTGCCATGGTATTCACCTTCCCTTATATTATAGTCTGCAGCGTCCCGGATGATCGATCTGTCCTCTCAGAGGACAGATCTCCCGGACTGTCATATATTGAACGTATGCGTATAAAATTCCCCGGGAAAAATCCCGGGGGCATTACTTTTATATTGTTCTATATGTAATATAACACTACTAATTAAAAGTGTCAATACCTGCATTGTGGAAAAGAACATTTTGGACTGCAATGAGAGATATGATTCTTACAGCTATCAGCTAAAAATATGATATAATACTACCATAAATTCCGGTGCGGTCTGCTCAGTAAATAAAAAACAGAGAGAGCAGCAGATCAGAGAAAGATCCAAAAAAGAAAAGGAGGCGTATAATATGAGAAAAAGAACTCTTCTGTCTAATATAAAGGCAGTAAAAAAGCTGGTACTTCTGACATTTATACTGGCAGCAGCTTTTCCGGCGACGATCCGGGAGGCAAGGGCAGCAGCAGGAACCACTTTTAAAGTCAAAGTCACAGATGGATACCTGGCTCTTCGAAGTGAGAAGGCTTTTGACAAAGGCAATGAGATCGGACAGCTGAATACAGGAGATCTTGTGGAAGTTACAAATCGGAAGGACGCTACCTACTGGTATGCATACGTGCCAAGACTGGATAAGTCCGGATATCTGGATAAAACTATATCCAGATAGCAGAGAACGCCACAGCTTCCAACGATTCCTGGACAGTAAAGGTAAAAAAAGGCTATCTGGCTCTTCGAAGTACCGCAGCTTACAATGACAGTAACGAGATCGGACGCCTGAATACCGGAGATACCGTTCTTGTAAAGGACAGCAGTGATTCTACTTACTGGTACGTATATGCTCCGGGGCTTGATAAATCCGGATATGTGGATAACCGGTATATCTACAACAGTGGTCTGTGGACAGTTAAAGTAGAAACTGGTTATCTTGCCCTTCGCAACAAGGCAGCCTATAATGAAAGCAATGAGATCGGACAGCTGAATACCGGTGACACGGTTCAGGTGAAGGACACCAGCAACGATCAGTACTGGTATGTATATGTTCCGCAGCTGGATAAGACAGGTTATGTTGACAGGAACTATCTTACCGGAGGCTCAGGTACGACAACTCCATCCATGACTGTTAAAGTGGAAAGCGGATATCTGGCTCTGCGCAGTGCAAAGGCGTATGACAAGGACAATGAGATCGCCCAGCTGAATAACGGAGATACGGTGGAAGTCATTGAGAAGAAAGACAGTACTTACTGGTATGTATATGTTCCGAAGCTTGGAAAAGAAGGATATGTAGATAAGAACTACCTTAAATAAAAAGATAAAGGATGCTTGTTGCCGGATCTGTCTGAAGAGGAACAGAGAGCCGGAACAAGAAACGGGGAGGCAGAAAGATGACTCTGGCACAGCTCAGATATACCATAGCAATTGCAAAAGCCGGATCTATGAACGAGGCAGCAAAAAGCCTTTATATTTCTCAGCCCAGTCTTTCCACGGCAATACGGGAGCTGGAAGCAGAAACCGGTGTTGAGATATTCCGAAGAACGAACCGCGGAATCGCCGTAACGCCTGCAGGTGAAGAATTTCTGGGGTATGCAAGGCAGGTGGTGGAACAGTACGAACTGATGGAAGCCAAATATATTTCCAAGGAACAGTCACGCAAAAAATTCAGTGTTTCCATGCAGCATTATACCTTTGCAGTTAATGCCTTTGTGGAGCTGGTAAAGCAATTCGGCATGGATGAGTACGAATTTGCGGTCCACGAGACCAAGACGCATCAGGTCATCGAGGATGTCCGTAATTTCAAAAGTGAGATCGGGATCCTCTACGTAAATGATTTTAACCGTAAGGTACTTACAAAAATGTTTCACGAGTATGGTCTGGAGTTTCACGAACTTCTCAACTGTCGGATCTACGTTTATATGTGGAAGGGGCATCCTCTGGCGAAGCGTGAGAAGATCACGCTGGAAGAACTGAAGGAATATCCGTGTCTGTCCTTTGAACAGGGAGGAAATAACTCTTTTTATTTTGCTGAGGAGGTTTTGAGCACCTATGAATACAAACGGCTGATCAAAGCCGATGATAGGGCTACTATGCTGAACCTGATGGTAGGACTGAATGGATATACCTTATGCTCCGGTATTATCTGTGAGGATCTTAATGGTTCCGATTACTGTGCTGTGAAGCTGGATTCCGATGAGATCATGACAATCGGTTATGTTGCCAGAAAGGGTGTTAACATCAGTACCCTTGGGAAAAAATATCTGGAGGAGATTTCCAGATATAAGGATAAAGCACTGAAATAAGAGAAAATAAAATCTGACAGATCACTGCCGGAGAAGACGGGAAAAGCTTCTGGTATTTATGATACCGGAGGGTTGTTTCCCTGTGTATTCTCAGATACGTAGCGATGCGTATCATGCAGGAATCTGTCAGATCTTTATTTACATTAAAAGTTTTTGGCAGTGGAAATTTTATTCTGCAAGCCGATCACACACGGATCACAAAACCATCCTTACGCGGTTTGGCTGTTGGATACTCACAGTCACGGTATCCAAGAACACAGTGGCCCACGCCGATATATTCCTCTGGAACACCCCACTGCTTCTTCAGCTCTTTTCCTTCCTCGGAGTCAAAAACTTCTCTTGCACGGTGAATCCAGCAGGAGTCCACGCCGAGAGCATGTGCGGCATTCATGAGATTTCCCATCACAAGACTTCCGTTTTCCACACAGGTGCCCATTTTGCTGTCGGAAAAGACAATGATCACAGTTGGGGCGCCGTAGAACGGATCTGAGGTGCTGCCCATAACAGCTGCGTTCATTTTGGAAAGCCTTGCAACCAGCTCCGGATCCTGTGTCACTACCATAAGAGTGCTCTGCTGTCCCATGCCGCTGGGGGAATATTTTCCTGCTTCCAGGATCGTATCCAGAATTTCTTTCGGAACAAGCTCTTTTTTGTAGGCGCGGATGCTTCTGCGTTCTAACAGGTTTTTGATGCTTTCATTCATGATCATTACCTCCTGATGTTAAATTTTGTTGAAAATATTTTCTGCAAAAGAAGTAAATTTCTTTTTATTCTGATAAAAACCATTATAACGCAGATGATTATAGTTTCCAATAGATAGAAGGATATAACTTTACAATTTATAAAGAAATATTATATAATCTGGTTATGATATTCCTGCGGCGGATGCGGGAGAATTTTGGGTGAAGATACAGAGACAGAATAGTTAAGACAGAAAATATGAGGTGCCAGATGGAAAAGATTCGGAAACATTTTTATTTTTCAGGAAGAGTACAGGGAGTAGGCTTTCGTTACCGCTCCTATTATATTGCACAGTCCATGGGACTGACCGGCTGGGTACGGAATCTCTGGGATGATCGTGTGGAAATGGAAGTACAGGGAACCAGAGAAGAAATCCGGGAGATGGTAGAACGCCTTTCTCAGCAGAGCTTTGTGGAGATCGAGGGGATTGAAGCGAGGGAAATTCCACTGGAGGAGGAGTTTGGCTTTCATGTGAGAGGATAGTGAAATGGCCGGTTCATTCCAGCTCCAGTGCCAGATACAACAGAACAGCGTCCCGGAATTTTCGGGGATTGAGACCACATTTTTTATAAATGTGGTTTAATTTATATTGAAGAGTATTTTTGTGGAGAAAAAGCTTCTCTGCGGCATCAGCCAGAGACATTTCCAGGGAAAAATAAGTTCGCAGAAGGTTCTTTTCATCCGGGGACAGCTGATAACCAAACAGCAGAACAGTTATTTGGCTGCAGAGCTGCGCAGAGAATATCCGCCTGACACGTAAAGGAACATTTCACGTTCCGGTGCACGGAATGATAGAACGGAGAGTACGGATATCAGCTTTACATAAAAATCATACAGGAGGAAAATAAAATGAAGGTAGTAACAGCGATCGATTCTTTTAAGGGCAGTATGACATCCATGGAGGCAGGCTTTGCAGCTGCTGAAGGTATCCATCGTGTGGATGCGGACGCAGAAGTTCAGGTAAGACCACTGGCAGACGGTGGAGAGGGAACCGTGGAAGCCCTTGTCGCAGGAATGAACGGAAAAACAGAGCACGTAAAGGTTACGGGGCCTCTTGGCGAGCCGGTGATCTGTGAGTATGGCATCATCGAAAGCACAAAGACCGCAGTGATCGAAATGGCTGGTGCAGCAGGGATCACGCAGGTGCCGGACGAAAAAAGAAATCCTCTTTATACCACAACCTACGGTGTCGGTGAGGTGATCAAGGACGCCATCGAAAAAGGCTGCCGCAGATTTATTGTGGGTATCGGCGGAAGCGCCACCAATGACGGTGGTGTGGGAATGCTTCAGGCACTTGGCTATGCATTTCTGGATAAAGACGGAAAGCAGGTCCTTCCGGGAGCAAGGGGCCTGAAAGACATCACAGAGATCACAGCTGCCTATGTGATCCCGGAGCTTGCAGAATGTAAATTCCGTGTTGCCTGTGATGTCACAAATCCTCTTTGCGGAGAGCTTGGATGCAGTTCCATCTACGGACGCAGAAGGGTGCTACGCCGGAGATGATCCAGGACATGGATCAGTGGCTGGGTGCTTACGCAGAGCTTGCAAAGGAGCGCTTTCCGAAAGCAGATGCAAAGTATCCGGGAACAGGTGCTGCCGGCGGAATGGGATTTGCATTCCTGACCTTTACCGATGCAGTCCTGGAATCCGGGATCAACATCGTGCTGGATGAGACGAAACTTGAGGACTACATCAAAGACGCGGATCTTGTGATCACAGGTGAGGGACGTATGGATGGACAGACAGCCATGGGAAAAGCGCCGGTAGGTGTTGCAAAGCTTGCAAAGAAATATGGCAAAAAAGTGATCGCCTTTGCAGGTGCCGTACAGCGTGACGCAAGAGCCTGCAATGATGCAGGGATCGATGCCTTTTTCCCGATTCTCCGCGGAGTGGTAACTCTGGAGGAGGCCATGAAAAATGAGAATGCAAAGCAGAATCTGGCAGATACTACAGAGCAGGTTATCAGACTGATGAAATAAATAAAAGGCATATGATTCGTAAATTTCAGGATTCCTGCAGAAATACAGAGCGTGAGTGTCTGATCTGCTGTAAGAATAAATTTGGTGAAAGACGCTGCGAAGACATTGGATGATAATACAAAAGACAGGCCACCTCAGAAGCCTGTCTTTTTTGTGGTTTATAATTTGTAAAAATAAGGGAGCTGTAACCGGATTAAATCAATTTATGGGGATTTCAGTCTTATCCTTCGATCGGCTCAAAATCCACAGCGCCATGCTTGCACAGCGGGCAGATGATATCTTCCGGAAGTTCATCGCCTTCATAGATGTATCCGCAGACTTTGCATACCCAGCCTTTTTTGCCCTCGGTCTGTGGCTTTGGCTTTACATGTTTCTGGTAGTAGGTGTAAGTCATGGTATCCTGATCGCTCATGACACGGGCCTCTGTGACGCTGCAGATGAACATTCCGTGAGTGCCGAGATCCACATAGTTTTCTACCTTCAGGGACATGAAAGCATTGATATATTTGTCCAGGAATACCAGGCCGTTGTCGGAGTGGTTTACTTCTGTCCGGCAAATTTATCGGTGCTTCTGCCGGACTGGAAGCCGAACTGCTCAAAAACAGAGAACGGAGCATCTGTGGACAGGCAGTTTACGTTCATGATACCGGTCTGCTGGATCACGTGGTGAGAGTAGTTTGCCTTGTTGATGTTGACAGCCACGCGATATGGGTTGTCGGTAAGCTGTGTAACGGTATTGACGATCAGACCGTTGTCCTTTTGCCATCGTTGGAGGTTACCACATAGAGACCGTAACCGATGCGGAACAGAGCAGTCATATCATTCTTATTGGCAAGATCATCGCTTTTGCAATGTATTCCTGGCAGAGCTCATCAGCCATAGCTTCCATCTGCTTGCGGTTTTCTTCGTTTACTGCAGACATGATCTTAACTGTGGTATTCAGCCAGCTGATCTTTTTGCATTTGGAAAGCATTTCTTTCATAACTTTCGCTGCCAGCGGTGCCCAGGTTCCGTTTTCAATCAGTCCTACCGTGCGGTTCTGGAAGTTGTGCTCTGTCAGACGGGTAATAAAGTCGTTCATAAACGGATAGATACCTGCATTATATGTGGTGGTTGCGAGAACCAGCTTGGAGTAACGGAAAGCATCGCTCAGTGCCTGGGACATATCATCTCTTGCAAGGTCATAGATCAGAACACGCGGACATCCTTTGGCACGGAATTTATCGGCAAGCTGTGCGACTGCTGTTCTTGTGTGGCCGTAAACGGAAGTGTAGGCGATCACGATTCCGTCATCCTCCGGTGTATAGGAAGACCAGGTATCATAGAGACTGATATAATGTCCAAGATCTTCAGTAAGAACCGGTCCGTGGAGCGGGCAGATGGTCTGGATATCCAGAGTTGCGGCTACTTTCAGAAGATTCTGCACCTGCACACCATATTTTCCAACGATGCCGATATAGTATCTTCTTGCCTCATCGTCCCATGGTTCATCTGCATCCAGGGCACCGAATTTTCCGAAGCCGTCTGCGGAAAGAACCTTTTCTGTGCTGTCATAAGTGACCATAACCTCCGGCCAGTGAACCATCGGTGCAAATACAAAAGTCAGATTGTGTTTTCCAAGGGAAAGGGTTCCGCCGTTATCTACGATGATCTGATGACTTTCCAGATCCAGGTCAAAGAAATTCTGCATCATGGCGAAGGCTTTTTTGTTGGAAACAACGATGGTGTCCGGATAAGCCTTCAGGAAGTTTGCGATGTTGGCTGCATGATCCGGTTCCATATGCTGTACGATCAGATAATCCGGTTTCCGGTCACCCAGAACTTTCTGGATATTATCAAGCCATTCGTGAGTAAAATTTGCATCTACCGTATCCATAACCGCAATTTTTTCGTCCAGGATCACATAGGAGTTGTAGGACATGCCGTTCGGCACTTTGTACTGGCCTTCAAAAAGGTCAACCTGATGATCATTAACGCCTACATATTTGATGGTATCTGTGATTTTCATGAGCGATTCCTCTTTTCTTTCTATGGTGGATTTATTTATATGCTTCAGGTTTTGTTTGTTTCTTAACTTTGATAAAAATATAACAGAAATCGACAACAAAAACTGTTGCAAATACAACAAAACAGAAAAAAATTCCAGACTTTACATTTTTTTCGTGCTGGTATAAAATCAGAAACATGCAGCAAAATAAAATACGGATATCTGCTTTGAGAGTCCTCTTACATAGTCCTGGATGCAGAGAGAAAAGTACAGATATGCGGAAGATTATTTTGCCGGTGGGAGGAAAATTTATGGAGCATATCACTTTATTTACGGATATTTTGCCCGAAGAACAGGAAAGGATGCGTGTCTGCTTCAAAGTCCGGGAGAAAGTTTTTCAGAATGGAGAAACCATAATGGAATATTCCAGCTCCATGAAAAAGATCGGTCTGATCCAGGAGGGAAGAGCAGTTCTCTACTGCTGTGACGAGGATGGAAATGAGTATGTCATCGATGAATTGAATAAGGACAGTGTATTTGGCGAACCGTTTCTGCTTTCGTCAGATTCCCAGCATTATTATGTATGTGCCACTACCGTGACGAAAGTGCTGTTTATTGATTATGAGCATGTGATCAAGCGCTGTGAAAATGCCTGTCATCATCACAGCCAGATGGTCAGTAATCTGCTGCAGATGACGGCCCTTCGTTCCAGGCAGCAGACAGATCGGATATACATGCTTTCACGATCCTCCACCAGGAAGAAGCTGATAGCCTATCTGCATTCTCTGGCTGCGGAAAAAAATGCCGGGAAATTCAAGCTGCCCATGTCCTATACCGCACTGGCCCAGTACTTAAGTGTGGACCGTAGTGCCATGATGCGGGAGATCAAAAATCTTTCGGATGAGGGTGTGATCCGAAGAAACGGACGGAATGTGGAGCTGCTTAAATAGAGGAGAAGATCATCATGAATGTTACCGTAAGAAAATACGAAGAAAAAGATCTTCCGGATCTGATCCGGATATGGAATGAGGTTGTAGAAGACGGTGTGGCTTTTCCACAGGAAGAATGCCTTAACGAAGAGACAGGAAAAGCTTTTTTGCAGAACAGACCTATACAGCTGCAGCAGTAGATGCGGAAAGCGGAAAAGTTTACGGACTTTACATTCTTCATCCGAATAATATCGGAAGATGCGGTCATATCTGTAACGCCAGCTATGCGGTAAGCAGAGATTCCAGAGGACTTCACATAGGAGAAAAGCTGGTATCCGATTGTCTGACCCGGGGAAAAGAGCATGGTTTTGGTGTCCTGCAGTTTAATGCGGTTGTGGCCTGCAATGTTCCTGCAAGACATCTTTATGAGAGACTTGGATTTACCCAGCTTGGCGTGATCCCGAAGGGGTTCCGTATGAAGGATGGACATTATGAGGATATCTGTCCGTATTATCATGAACTGTAAGAGAATTTTGAAAGGATTTTTAAATGAAAAATCTTCAGATCACTGCATACATGCAGCATTTTATACGGCAGCAGGTCATGCCGGGAGACATCTGTATCGATGCAACAATGGGAAATGGCAATGACACGGCTCTGTTAAGCCAGCTTGCAGGAAAAAGAGGACGGGTTCTGGCTTTTGACATTCAGAAGCAGGCACTGGAACATACGAAGGAGCGACTGAAAAGAGATAACTGTCCGGAAAATTATCAGCTTCTTCTGGAGTCTCATGAGAATATGGATGTTTATGCAGAAGAAGAAACCGTGTCCTGCATCACCTTTAATCTGGGATATCTTCCCGGCGGAGACCATTCGGTGGCGACCAGAGCAGACAGCAGCATAAGAGCGGTAGAAAGCGGACTTAAGCTTCTGAAAAAAGGCGGACTTATGACACTTTGTATTTACAGTGGCGGGGATACGGGATATCAGGAACGGGATGAGATGCTTGCGTTTATCCGTCAGCTGGATCCTCATAAATATCTGGTGATCCTGTCGGAATATGCAAACCGGCCTAATGATCCGCCCATACCGGTGCTGATCATCAAACTGCAATGAATACATAAATCGGTTACTGTCCGAAATACAGGACACAGAGCCGGAGGGAGCTATCATGAATGATTACATATATTATTATCTGCTTGCAGTCAATATCCTGGCCTTTGTGCTTTTCGGAGTTGACAAGCAGAAAGCCCGTCGTAATAAATGGCGGATCCCGGAGAGGACCTTGATCTTAAGTGCTGTCATCGGTGGCAGCGTCGGGGCGATCCTTGGCATGAGATTTTTTCACCACAAAACCCGAAAAGCCAGATTTGCAATTGGTGTACCGGTGATACTGCTGGTGCAGATTGGTGTGGTGTGCCTGGTACAGTGGGCGATGAAGTAAAACTATGAAGGCAATAACTATAAATGCAATAACCATAAATACAATACCTGTCTGAAAAAAATAAGACAGCTGTCACAGGACAGAGGAGAGATCAATACTCCACGCCTGGGGCAGCTGTTATTTTTTTCATAAAAGGATGCTCAAAAATTCCTTCTTGACAAATACTTTTATGATGATATAATTTGATAATCAAAATATTTTAAGATAAAAGATAATTCAGAGAACAGCAGTACAGATTTATACAGACTGATTTAAGACAGATATCATGGAGAAAAATATGACAGGTAAAATATGTGGAACCGGTTCGTGGGCACCGGACAGAGTGTGGGATAACAACGATCTGGCAAAGATGGTGGAAACCAGTGATCAGTGGATTCGGGAAAGAACCGGTGTGGTACAGAGACATATTGCAAAAGAGGACGAAGATACTGTGACGATGGCAGCGGGGGCAGCATTAAAAGCTCTGGAAGACGCAGAAATGAAGGCAGAAGAAATCGATCTGATCCTTGTGGCAACCATTTCTCCAACAGAGATCATGCCCTGTGTGGCATGTGGGGTGCAGGAGCGGCTCGGAGCGGAAAAGGCTACCTGCTTTGATCTGAACGGCGCCTGCACAGGATCTCTTCTGGCACTGAACACTGCGCAGGCATACCTGGCCCAGGGAATATATAGGAATGCCCTTGTGATCGGAGCGGAAAAACTGTCCGGTTTAACGGACTGGACAGATCGTGGCACCTGCATTCTTTTCGGGGATGGTGCGGGAGCAGTCGTGCTGAGAGCAGAAGAGGGTGGAAGCTATGCACAGGTAACCCATTCCATTGGAAAAAAAGGCGGTGCACTTACCTTACAGAGCAGAAATCAGATCCGTTATGAAAATGATCCGAAGGCAAAGGAAACCTACATACAGATGAACGGAAAGGAAGTGTTCAGCTTTGCCGTGAGCAAGGTACCGGAGGCTGTGAAGGAGCTTCTTTCCCGAGAGCAGGTTTCCTGTGAAGATATCAGTTATTATCTTCTCCACCAGGCAAATGAGCGCATCATCCGTTCTGCAGCAAGGCGGCTGGGCGAAGACATTTCCAAGTTCCCTATGAATATGGACAGATACGGCAATACTTCTTCCGCAAGTCTTCTTATCCTCCTGGATGAGATGAAAAAAAGTGGAAAACTGCAGCGGGGTGACAGAATGGTCCTTGCAGGCTTCGGCGGCGGACTGACGTACGGAGCAAGCCTGATCGAGTATTAAAGCCCCTGTTAATGAATTGTTAAAATAAGGCTACGTAGTGAATGCGGATGTTTTTATCCGCTTGATCCAAATAAACCGCGGATGCTTTTATCCGCTTGATTTAATTTTCCGGAGGTAAAAGATGAAAACAAAAGTTACAGAATTACTTGGTATTGAATATCCCATCATCCAGGGCGGTATGGCCTGGGTGGCAGATCATCACATTGCGGCAGCAGTATCCGAGGCAGGCGGCTTGGGACTGATCGCAGCGGCAAACGCACCGGCAGAGTGGGTGCGTGAGCAGATCCGTGAGGCGAAAAAACTGACAGATAAGACTTTTGGTGTAAACATCATGCTGATGAGTCCAAGTGCCGATGAGGTTGCGAAGATCGTAGTAGAAGAAGGGATCAAGGTAGTAACAACCGGTGCCGGAAGCCCGGAAAAATACATGGAAGCATGGAAAGCTGCCGGAGTAAAGGTGATCCCGGTTGTTGCATCTGTAGCTCTTGCAAGAAGAATGGAGCGCTGTGGCGCAGATGCAGTGGTAGCAGAGGGAACCGAGTCCGGCGGACATATCGGTGAGACAACCACTATGGCGCTGGTACCGCAGGTCGTGGATGCAGTAAAGATCCCGGTAATTGCAGCAGGTGGAATTGCAGACGGTCGTGGGATCGCGGCAGCCTTTATGCTGGGTGCAGAAGCCGTACAGATGGGAACCCGATTTGTGGCAACAGAGGAATGTCACGTACATGAGAATTACAAACAATTCCTTCTGAAAGCCAGGGATATCGACACAAGAGTAACCGGCCGTACCACAGGTCATCCGGTCCGTACCTTAAGAAACCCTATGACAAAGGAATATCTGGAGAAAGAAGCTGCAGGTGCATCCTTTGAAGAACTGGAAATGCTGACACTTGGTGGCCTCAGGAAGGCTGTTGTTGACGGCGATGTAAAAACCGGAAGCGTTATGTCCGGACAGATCGCAGGTATGGTAAAGGATGTACCGACCTGTAAGGAGCTGATGGCAAGACTGATCAGAGAGACAAAAGAGACTGTAAAGAAAAACAGTTTTCTTGTGGAGGAATAATAAATGGGAAAAACAGCATTCATCTTTCCGGGCCAGGGTGCACAGAAGGCCGGAATGGGAAAAGATTTTTATGAGAAATACGATACAGCAAAGGATGTTTTCGACTCTGCCGGTGAGTGGCTGGATCTGGATATGAAAGCACTTTGCTTTGAAGAAAATGACAGGCTTGACCTGACTGAATATACACAGGCTGCACTGGTCACTACCTGTCTTGCCATGGAGAAGGTGGTAGAGGAGATGGGACTTCATCCAGATGTAACTGCAGGATTAAGCTTGGCGAGTACTGCGCTATTGAAGCTGCCGGCGGCATGGAGCTGAAGGATGCTGTTACTACCGTGAGAAAAAGGGGAATCCTTATGGAGCAGGCAGTTCCGGCAGGTAAGGGAAGCATGGCAGCAGTTATGGGAATGGAGACAGAGAAGATCGAGGAAGTGCTTGCAGACATTGCAGATGTAAGCATTGCAAACTACAACTGTCCCGGCCAGATCGTGATCACAGGCCTTGCGGAGGCAGTTGCGGAAGCCTCTGAAAAGCTGAAGGCAGCCGGAGGAAGAAGAGTGATCCCGTTAAATGTCAGCGGACCGTTCCACTCCGCAATGCTTGCCACTGCAGGAAAAGAACTGGGAAAGGTTCTGGAGGGTGTCACACTTCATGAACTTAAAATCCCGTATGTGACAAACGTGACCGCAGAGTATGTGGAAGATCCGGCGGAAACAAAAGCACTTCTGGAAAAACAGATTTCTTCTTCCGTGCGCTGGCAGCAGAGTGTGGAAAATATGATCCGTCAGGGAGTAGATACATTTATTGAGATCGGACCGGGAAGAACCCTTGCCGGATTTATGAGAAAGATCGACAGAAATGTAAAAGTATATAACATCCAGACCGTAGAAGATGCAGAGAAGGTCTGCCGGGAACTGGTATAAATATTGGAAAAAAAGATAAAGAATCAAAAATAAAGCAGGCATAGTGCAGCAGACAGAAATGCCAGGTAACAAATGCGGATCACGGATGACCGCATAACATCAGAAAGGAATTCATATGTCAGAGAAAAAAATCGCAGTTGTAACAGGCGGTGCACGTGGAATCGGGAAAGCCATCGCCCTGGAGCTTGCAAAAGCAGGAAACCTTGTAGTGATCAATTATAACGCTCAGAAGAAAAAGCCCGGGAAACAAAAGCAGAGATCGAGCAGCCGGCGGCCAGGCAGATATCCTGCAGTGCAATGTGGCAGATTTTGATGCATGTGAAGCTTTTTTCAAAGCTGTTGCAGAGAAATACGGACGTGTTGATATCCTGGTAAATAATGCCGGAGTTACGAAGGACGGACTTCTCATGAAAATGAGTGAGGAAGATTTTTCCAGAGTTGTTGACATCAATCTGAAAGGAACCTTCAACTGCATCCGTCATGTGTCCAGAATGATGCTGAAGCAGAGAAGCGGCCGGATCATCAGCCTTTCATCGGTGGTAGGCCTTCGTGGAAATGCAGGACAGGCCAATTATGCGGCATCCAAAGCGGGATCATCGGTCTTACAAAATCCGCTGCAAAGGAGCTGGCATCCAGAGGAATCACGGTCAACGCCATTGCACCGGGATTTATCAAAACAGACATGACGGACGTGCTTTCTGACAAAGTAAAAGAAAATATTGCGGCATCTATCCCCATGGGAAGCATGGGAACAACAGAAGACGTGGCAAAGGCAGCCGCATTTCTGGCATCAGACGGTGCACGTTACATCACAGGACAGGTACTTCGCGTAGACGGCGGAATGGCAATGTAAAGAAGGCTCCCCGGAGTCAGGAGGATAGATTGATGAAAAGACGAGTAGTAGTAACAGGACTTGGAGCAGTAACACCGATCGGAAATGATGTGGAAAGCTTCTGGAACGGAGTAAAAGAAGGAAAGGTGGGGATCGGACCGATCACCCGTTTTGATACGACCGGATACAAGGCAACACTGGCAGCAGAGCTTAAAGATTTTGTGGCAAAGGATCGCATGGATCCGAGAACTGCAAGAAGAATGGAGCCTTTTTCCCAGTATGCGGTAGCAGCTGCACTGGAAGCAGTGGAAAATTCCGGGCTTAAGATGGAAGAGGAAGATCCGTACATGGTAGGCGTTATCATCGGCTCCGGTGTGGGAAGTCTTCAGGCTACCGAGACCAATGAGAAGAAGCTTATGGAAAAAGGTCCTTCAAGAGTGGATCCGCTTCTTGTTCCGAAGATGATCACAAATATGGCAGCCGGAAATGTTTCTATCGCTACCGGCGCAAAAGGAAAATGCACCAACGTGGTAACGGCATGTGCGACAGGAACACATTGTATCGGAGATGCTTTCCGTGCCATTCAGTATGGTGATGCAGATGTAATGCTTGCCGGTGGTACAGAGGGAGCTGTCTGCCCTATCGGTATCGCAGGCTTTGCAAGCCTTACTGCACTGAGCACAAGTGAGGATCCGCTGCGTGCATCCATTCCGTTTGATAAAGACAGAGGCGGTTTTGTTATGGGCGAGGGTGCAGGTGTGGTTGTTCTGGAAGAGCTTGAGCATGCCAAAAAGAGAAATGCCAATATTCTGGCAGAAGTTGTGGGATACGGTGCAACTGCAGATGCTTTCCATATCACATCTCCGGCCGAGGACGGAAGCGGCGCCGCACGTGCTATGGAAAATGCCATGAAGGAAGCAGGTGTTGCACCGGCGCAGGTAGATTATATCAATGCACACGGAACCGGAACACATCACAATGACCTGTTTGAAACAAGAGCTATCAAGCTTGCGTTTAAGGACGCTGCCAAGGATGTAAAGATCAATTCCACAAAATCCATGGTGGGCCATCTTCTTGGCGCAGCAGGAGCTGTTGAGTTTATCGTATGCGTAAAATCCATTCTGGACGGATTTATCCATCAGACAGTGGGAACAACAGAAACAGAGGAGGAGCTTGATCTGAACTATATGATCGGCGCTCCGGCAAAACAGGAAGTTCGTTATGCAATGAGCAATTCCCTTGGATTTGGAGGACACAACGGAACATTGCTTGTAAAGAAGTATGAGGAGGACTGAAGCTATGGAATTTAACCAGATTCTTGAACTGATCGATCACGTATCTGCATCAGAGCTTACTGCCTTTACATATGAGACAGCAGATCTGACCTTAAGTATGGAGCATGGAAAGCCACAGATCATCCAGGGGGTTATAGGAGAAACTGTGGAAAACATTCCGGCAGTAGGAATGACCGGTGGAAAAGTCCGCAGGGCAGTGAATACAGCACCGGTGGCAGGCAAAGATCCTGTGGTACCAGCTTCAACAGATGAAATGGCAGTGACAATGACAGGAAAAACTGTGGCAGAAGCACAGGGAGTGAAAGGTACTGAGCAGTCGGAAACCGTACCACAGAGCGGGGAAGATCAGACAGGCAGCCTGGTAACATCTCCGCTGGTAGGAACCTTCTATGCTGCACCGTCCAGGATCTTCCGCCTTACGTTCAGGTGGGAGACAAGGTAAAAAAGGCCAGGTTCTTGCAATCGTGGAAGCTATGAAGCTGATGAATGAGATCGAAAGTGATTTTGACGGCGAGATCGCAGAGATCTATGTGGAGAACGGACAGCCGGTAGAATACGGTCAGAAGCTTTTCCGTATCCGATAAGTACCTTCAGATCAGAATCAGAGAATAAGAAAAATTATTGTTTCAGGAGGATAGAGAATGAAGCATCTTGATGTAAAACAGATTGAGGAGATCATTCCACACAGACATCCGTTTCTGCTTGTGGACTATATTGAAGATTATGAGCCGGGTGAATTTGCTGTCGGATATAAATGTGTGACCTTCCGCGAGGATTTTTTTCGGGGACATTTTCCCCAGGAGCCGGTAATGCCGGGTGTTCTGATGGTAGAAGCGCTGGCACAGGTGGGTGCGGTAGCCATTCTTTCCCTGGAGGACATGAAGGGAAAAACCGCTTATTTCGGAGGCATCAACAAGTGTAAATTCCGCAGAAAGGTAGCTCCGGGAGACAAGCTCCGTCTTGAAACAAAGATCATCCGCAGAAAGGGTCCTGTAGGCATTGGTTCTGCAGTGGCATCTGTGGATGGCGAGGTTGCCGTAGAGGCTGAGCTTACATTTATGATCGGGTAAGGTGATTGTATGATTCGAAAGTTACTGATCGCCAATAGAGGCGAGATCGCGGTGCGTATTATCCGTGCCTGCAGAGAAATGGGAATTGCCACAGTGGCGGTTTATTCTGAGGCAGATGAGGAAAGCCTTCACACACAGCTGGCGGACGAAGCAATCTGTATCGGACCGGGACCATCTGCACAGAGCTATCTGAATATGGAACAGATCATCAGTGCAACCATGGTTTCCGGTGCGGATGCCATTCATCCGGGATTTGGCTTCCTTTCTGAAAATGCCAGATTTGCGGAGCTCTGCGAAAAATGCGGGATCACATTTGTGGGTCCTCCATCAAAGGTCATCCGTATGCTGGGCAACAAAAAAATTGCAAGAAGCACCATGATCGCAGCTGGTGTTCCGGTAGTTCCGGGCAGCGAAGGGGATGTGGAGGATATTGAAACCGGTCTTAAGGAAGCTGAGAGAATCGGTTATCCGGTGATCATCAAGGCAGCTCTTGGCGGCGGCGGAAAAGGCATGCGTGTGGCAAACACACCGGAGGAATTCCGGAAGCCTATGCAACCGCCAGAAAAGAGTCTGAGATGCTTTTGGCGACGGTACCATGTATATTGAACATTTCGTGGTAAATCCGAGACATATTGAGTTTCAGATCCTTGCAGACAGCTTCGGAAATGTGATCCATCTGGGAGAGCGTGACTGCTCCATCCAGAGAAATCATCAGAAGATGATCGAGGAATCTCCAAGTGCTGCAGTTTCTCCGGAATTAAGAGAAAAATGGGTCATGCGGCGGTGACGGCGGCGAAAGCAGCCGGTTACGTAAATGCGGGAACGATTGAATTTCTTCTGGAACCGGATGGAAAATTCTGGTTTATGGAAATGAATACAAGGATCCAGGTGGAGCATCCGGTGACAGAGTGGGTAACAGGTATCGATCTTGTAAAGGAGCAGCTGAAGATCGCTTCCGGAATGCCTCTTGAGATATCACAGGAGGATGTCCGGATCCAGGGACACGCCATTGAGTGCAGGATCAATGCTGAAAATCCCCAGAAAAATTTCCGCCCTTCGCCGGGAACTATCCAGGGAGCGCATTTCCGGGAGGAAACGGGATCCGTGTGGATACCTGTGTGTATAACGCTGTAAGATCCCGCCATATTATGATTCCATGCTTGCGAAGCTGATCGTTCATGCAGGTAACCGGAAAGAAGCCATTGCAAAAATGCAGAGTGCTCTTGGTGAGGTGATCATTGACGGAATCGATACAAATATTGACTATCAGTACGAAATCCTGAAAGATGAGGATTATCAGTCCGGAAACTTTGACACTGGCTTTCTTGCCAGCCATATCATTGCGGGAGTGAAGATCAATGAGAATTAAGCACATGTTCAAAAAAACAGTCAGGGATATCCGGGGTGAAGAACAGGAAAACACTCCGGAGGTGCCGGATAACCTGATGCGTAAATGCAACGCCTGCAAAGCGGCGGTTTTTGTAGACGAGGTAAAGCAGAATCAATACATCTGTCCCCACTGCGGAAATTATTTCCATGTACCCGCTTATCGTCGGATCAAACTGATCGCAGATAGAAAGAGCTTTGTGGAGTGGGATGCTCACATGGAAGAACAGAATCCCCTTCAGTACAGAGGCTACGAAGAAAAGCTTCAGGGGCTTCGTGAAAAGACAGGGCTTGATGAGGCTGTAGTTACCGGAAAGTGTACTATAAAAGGGACACCTGTGGCACTTGGTGTCTGTGACTGTCGTTTCATGATGTCCAGTATGGGAGAAGTCGTGGGGGAAAAGATCACGCGGGCTTTTGAACGTGCCACAGAGGAGAAGCTACCGGTAATCCTCTATATCTGTTCCGGCGGTGCCAGAATGCAGGAGGGCCTGGTTTCCCTGATGCAGATGGCAAAAACCAGTATGGCCATCCGGAAGCACAGCGATGCCGGACTTCTTTATGTGCCGGTCCTCACAGACCCGACAACAGGCGGCGTGACGGCAAGCTTTGCTATGCTGGGAGATATTATCCTGGCAGAGCCGAAAGCGCTGATCGGTTTTGCAGGTCCCAGAGTGATCGAACAGACCATCGGGCAAAAGCTTCCCAAAGGCTTCCAGAGAGCGGAATTTCTTCTGGAACACGGCTTTGTGGACAAGATCGTAAAGCGTGAGGAGCAGAGGATCGTATTGGCGGATATTCTGAGATTACATCAGAACAAAGTCCTGAATAATGTACAGTCCGATAATACGGATATTAAAAATGGGTTCAAGTCTGACAATCAGGAATCGATGAAAACTGTTGAGGAAGATAATAGGATCTGGCCGGACTTCGTCCCATCCGGAGATTTCACTCCTTGGGAACATGTCCAGCTTGCCAGAGCCAAAACACGCCCTACAGGAAAGGATTACATCGAAGCGCTTTTTGACGATTTCATGGAATTTCACGGAGACCGTCACTGCGGGGATGATCCGGCAGTGATCGGTGGTGTGGCATTTCCACGGACAGCCGGTAACTGTCCTTGCACAGGAAAAAGGAGAGGGTACAAAGGAAAACATTACCCGGAATTTCGGAATGGTATCTCCGGAGGGGTACTGGAAATCCCTGCGCCTGATGCAGCAGGCAGAGAAATTTCACCGTCCGGTGATCTGCCTTGTAGATACGCCAGGCGCATTCTGCGGGCTGGAAGCAGAGGAACGTGGACAGGGTGAAGCCATTGCAAAAAATCTCTATACACTGGCAGGTCTCACAGTGCCGGTGCTTTCCGTTGTGATCGGTGAAGGCGGAAGCGGAGGTGCCTTGCTTGGCGGTGGCAGATGAGGTATGGATGCTGGAGCATTCCGTTTATTCCATTCTGTCCCCGGAGGGCTTTGCCTCCATTCTCTGGAAAGACAGCAAAAAGGCAAAGGAAGCAGCAGCAGTGATGAAGCTCACAGCTGCAGACCTTTACCAGATGGGGATGATCGAGCATGTGATTCCGGAAGCAGAGCCTGTAAGCCGTGAGAACATAAATGATATTGCAGGTTATCTGGAAAACGGAATTGCGGATTTTCTTGAGAAATATGGCGAAGAAGAGCCGGAGAAGCTTCTGGAACATCGCTATGAACGTTTCCGGAAAATGTAGAAGCAATAAGTGCAGTGATTTTGTAGCCCGCAAAGTAAAAATCCAGTGGAAAAAATGCCATATTTATGTTACGATGGCTTCATAAACAGAGAACCGGAGAAGCCTTTTTGCTCCGGAGAAACAGGAGCGGGTAGAGTGGACAATCGGGAAGTTATAAATGACGTGCTGGTGAATCTGTTCAATGAGATCCTCCGACTGGAGGAGGAAGCCATCATCACAGATAAATATAAAGATATTTCCAACAATGATATGCACATTATCGAGGCTGTAGGTCTTGGAGGGGGGAACATGTCCTCCATTGCAGCCAAGCTTAAGATCACCGTAGGCTCCCTCACAACATCTATGAACAGTCTTGTAAAAAAAGGCTATGTGAAGAGAGAGCGAAGTGAGAAGGACCGGCGTGTGGTATTTATCCAGCTTACAAATAAGGGACGTATGGCATATCATCATCATGCGGAGTTTCACAGGCAGATGACAGAAGCGGTGATCGCAGAGCTGAATGAGAATGAGACAGAAGTGCTGGTAAAAGCACTGGACGGACTGCGTAAATTTTTCAGACAGTATCATGAACAATAAAGAAACGTATAATAAAAGCATCCGGATCGTAATTGTCCTTTATTACCGATCCGGATGCTTTTGCATAACAGGCATTTTCGACACGGACATTTATTGAAAATGATATTAAATGTCGCCTTTGTTTTTGTGATACGAGAGTTTATTCGTCCCAGCCATCCTGGAAGCGGATATTTACAGAGATATTGCGGACAACGTCTCCCTCCTGAAGCTCCAGATCGCTCTCATCGGAAACCGGAGGAAGCTTTCCCTCAAATTCCATAAGCTCTGTGTAGATCCAGTCGTATGCAGCTGCATTGGCATTTTCGATGGCATCATCCAGCGTGTCACCGTTGGCTTCACAGCAGGCAAGATCCGGAAAAAAAGCATTGTATTTTTTGTCCTCTGTGGGACGGAAAACTGCGGGATATATAAATTTCATAGGTAAGATTCCTTTCTTTTTTAAAATGAAGTGATCCGTGTAATACCATGAATATGGATAGTTTTACCTGACCTAGTACAGCGAATATTAAGTAACCGCCATATTGACTTGTCTGATTTTTCATCTGCTGCGTTGTCGTCAATCGTCGTAGCCACCGCTACGCCTCATTCCTCCGCCTTGCAGATGAAGAAATATCCTGCGTCAATATAGCAGATACTTAATTTTCACTGTACTAGGCACGAAAAAAGGAGCTTTCG
>ENA-OQAS01000113-OQAS01000113.1-human-gut-metagenome-genome-assembly--contig:-NODE-113-length-41142-cov-2.997928_pt1 | contig 41142 bp, 55 predicted proteins | sample MGYA00242733_ERZ504523 | MGnify/ENA primary metagenome ERZ504523 (study PRJEB26092, sample SAMD00036239) | human gut metagenome | host: Homo sapiens | study: EMG produced TPA metagenomics assembly of...
GGATATTATGATCTCGGGAGAGAACATAAGAGCCTAGAAGCGGATAGAACGGTAAAGGAGTCAACCTCATAAAAATAATACGAAGAATAGAGAGAATGAACAAGATCTTAAGATAAGATCAGAAGATGATCAAAGAAAAAGAATCCAAACAAGAAAGATTCCAAGAGACGAGGAATCAAAACAAGAAAGATTCAGATAAGAGATCAACAAACATTCGATCAGCTGACCGGTGGAGCATTTAAAAAATTTGTAACTGGTAACTAAAGCAAAGTGTAACCCGTTAACAAAATAATTTGGAACTTATTAACTGAATATTTTCTCAAGAATAAGAGATTGATTTTATATATTAAGAAAATGGCGTAAAGAAGCCATATAACAAAGAAATCGAAACATTGAGATCAAGAAAAGAAATCAGAATAGAAGCTGTCAGGGTCGATATCAGAGATGTGACGAGAAAGCATTTCTGAAGACAGTGGGATAAGAAAAGATTTCGAATAAGATCCATAGAATGAGATTTCCAAAAAGATAAAAATATATAGAAATTAATAAAAATCTTGGGAAAAGGTCTTGACAAAGGCATGCAGCATTTTATAATAGCCTAGCATGCCTTTTTGGGGAGCAAAACCAAGAAGTGCATGTATAGTCACAAGGTGAATTTAAGTAACCACAGTAGAAAACATGTATGGAGGTGAAATCAATGCCAACTTTTAACCAATTAGTTAGAAAAGGGAGAAAAACATCTGTAAAGAAATCTACAGCACCAGCACTTCAGAAAGGATTTAACTCTTTAAAGAAGAAAGCTACAGACACAAGCTCACCACAGAAGAGAGGTGTATGTACAGCTGTTAAAACTGCAACTCCTAAAAAGCCTAACTCTGCTTTACGTAAGATCGCCAGAGTTCGTCTTTCTAACGGAATCGAAGTAACAAGTTATATCCCAGGTGAAGGACATAACTTACAGGAACATAGTGTTGTTCTGATTCGTGGTGGTCGTGTTAAGGACTTACCAGGTACTCGTTACCATATCGTTAGAGGTACACTTGATACAGCAGGTGTAGCTAACAGAATGCAGGCTCGTTCCAAATATGGAGCTAAAAGACCTAAGAAAAAATAAAACAAAACTAAATTGGTACAAAGCAGCGTAATTAAACGCTACCTTGTATAGTTGTGCCGGAACTTTATTGTTTCCTACAAAGGTTACAGGAGATATAAAAGTCCTGCACGAACATGCAATAACTAAGTATGAGTACCGATGAATTAATGACTATTAAGGAGGGAAGAACCGTGCCACGTAAAGGACATATTGCGAAAAGAGACGTATTAGCAGATCCTATTTACAACAATAAGGTTGTGACAAAATTAATCAACAACATTATGTTAGATGGTAAAAAAGGAGTTGCTCAGAAAATCGTATACGGAGCATTTGCCCGTATCGAAGAAGAAGCTGGAAAACCAGCTTTAGAAGTATTCGAAGAAGCTATGAACAACATCATGCCAGTTCTTGAAGTAAAAGCTAGACGTATCGGTGGAGCAACATATCAGGTGCCTATCGACGTTAGACCAGACAGAAGACAGGCATTAGCGCTTCGTTGGATCACAACTTTCTCACGTAAAAGAGGAGAAAGAACAATGGAAGAACGTCTTGCAAAAGAACTTCTTGACGCTTCCAACAATACAGGAGCATCTGTAAAGAAAAAAGAAGATATGCACAAGATGGCAGAAGCAAACAAAGCATTCGCACATTACAGATTCTAATTTCAAGAATCTGTTCTGGCGTCTTGCCAGATATGCTTCTATGTTAAAACTTATAGGAGGAAAAAATCTTGGCTGGAAGAGAATATCCATTAGAGAGAACCAGAAATATCGGAATCATGGCTCATATTGATGCTGGTAAAACAACAACAACAGAGCGTATCCTTTATTATACTGGTGTAAACTATAAAATCGGTGATACTCATGATGGTACTGCTACTATGGACTGGATGGAGCAGGAACAGGAAAGAGGTATCACAATCACTTCTGCAGCTACAACATGTCATTGGACACTGCAGGATCATTGCAAGCCTAAAAAAGGTGCTTTAGAGCATCGTATCAATATCATTGATACTCCAGGTCACGTTGACTTCACAGTTGAAGTAGAACGTTCCCTGCGTGTACTTGATGGATCAGTAGCAGTCTTCTGTGCAAAGGGTGGAGTAGAACCTCAGTCTGAAAACGTATGGAGACAGGCTGATACTTATAACGTACCTAGAATGGCATTCATCAACAAGATGGATATCTTAGGTGCAAACTTCTACGGAGCAGTTGATCAGATGAAAGATCGTCTGGGAGCTAACGTAGTAGTACTTCAGTTACCTATCGGTAAAGAAGACGACTTCAAAGGAATCATCGACTTATTCGAGATGGAAGCTTACATCTACAATGATGACAAAGGTGAAGACATCTCTATCGTTGAAATCCCAGAAGATATGAAAGAAGACGCTGAACTTTATCATACAGAATTAGTTGAAAAGATCTGTGAATTAGATGACGATCTGATGATGGAATATCTGGAAGGTGAAGAACCAAGCGTTGATGCATTAAAAGCTGCATTAAGAAAAGGAACATGCGAATGTAAAGCAGTTCCAGTATGCTGTGGTACAGCATATAGAAATAAAGGTGTTCAGAAATTACTGGATGCTATTATCGAATTTATGCCAGCTCCAACAGACATCCCAGCTATCAAAGGTGTCGATGAAGATGGTAACGAAGTTGAAAGACATTCATCTGATGATGAACCATTCTCAGCTTTAGCATTTAAGATCATGACAGACCCATTCGTAGGTAAACTTGCATTCTTCCGTGTTTACTCTGGAACATGCAAATCAGGATCTTACGTATTAAATGCAACAAAGAACAAAAAAGAGCGTGTTGGACGTATCTTACAGATGCATGCTAACAAACGTGAAGAATTAGATATCGTATATTCAGGAGATATCGCAGCTGCAGTAGGTTTCAAATCTACAACAACTGGTGATACAATCTGTGATGAACAGCATCCTGTAATTCTGGAATCCATGGAATTCCCAGAACCAGTTATCGACGTAGCGATCGAGCCTAAAACTAAAGGTGATCAGGGTAAAATGTCTGAAGCACTTGCAAAACTGGCTGAAGAAGATCCTACATTCAGAGCTCATACAGATCAGGAAACAGGACAGACAATCATTTCCGGAATGGGTGAACTTCATCTGGAAATCATCGTTGACCGTCTGCTTCGTGAATTCAAAGTAGAAGCTAACGTTGGTGCTCCTCAGGTAGCATACAAAGAAACATTTACAAAAGCCGTTGACGTTGACAGCAAATACGCTAAACAGTCTGGTGGTCGTGGTCAGTATGGTCACTGTAAGTTCACTTTGAGCCAATGGATGCCAACGGAGAAGAACTGTTCAAATTCGAATCTACAGTTGTTGGTGGATCTATTCCTAAAGAATACATCCCAGCAGTTGGAGAAGGTATCGAAGAAGCAGCTCAGTCTGGTATCTTAGGAGGATTCCCAGTACTTGGTGTGAAAGCTACAGTATATGATGGATCTTACCATGATGTCGATTCTAGTGAAATGGCTTTCCACATTGCTGGATCTATGGCATTTAAAGAAGCTATGCAGAAAGCTGGAGCTATCCTGCTTGAGCCAATCATGAGAGTCGAAGTTACAATGCCTGAAGAATACATGGGAGACGTTATCGGTGATATCAACTCTCGTCGTGGACGTATCGAAGGTATGGATGATATCGCGAGCGGTAAGATGGTTCGTGCATTCGTTCCATTATCTGAAATGTTCGGATATTCTACAGATTTACGTTCTAGAACTCAGGGACGTGGTAACTACTCTATGTTCTTTGAAAAATACGAACCAGTACCAAAGAACGTACAGGAAAAAGTACTTGCTGATAAGTAAGAAAAATTAATATATAAATATTTCGGGGCTATTTTGTCAAAATAGTCTTGAAATATTTGTTTAAATGAAATATAATCAAATTTAGGACAGCCCTTAGCCGGGGCACTATATTTTGAAGTTTAGAGATCATTATTGTAATTGCCCCAACGGGCTAATAAGGAGGACATTTAAAATGGCTAAAGAAAAGTTTGAGAGAAGCAAACCTCATTGCAACATTGGTACTATCGGACACGTAGACCACGGTAAAACTACTTTAACAGCTGCAATCACAAAAACTCTTTCTGCACGTGTAGCAGGAAACGCAGCAGTAGATTTTGAAAATATCGATAAAGCTCCAGAAGAAAGAGAACGTGGAATCACAATCTCTACAGCTCACGTTGAGTATGAAACAGAAAAACGTCACTACGCTCACGTAGACTGCCCAGGCCATGCCGATTATGTAAAGAACATGATCACTGGTGCTGCTCAGATGGACGGAGCTATCTTAGTAGTAGCTGCAACTGATGGTGTAATGGCTCAGACAAAAGAACATATCCTGTTATCTCGTCAGGTAGGTGTTCCTTACATCGTAGTATTCATGAACAAATGTGACATGGTTGACGATGAAGAATTATTAGAATTAGTAGAAATGGAAATTCGTGAATTATTAAATGAATACGAATTCCCAGGAGATGACATTCCTGTAATCCAGGGATCTGCTTTAAAAGCTCTTGAAGACCTAACGGAGAATGGGGAGATAAGATCATGGAATTAATGGATGCTGTTGACAGCTACATTCCAGATCCACAGCGTGACACAGACAAACCTTTCTTAATGCCAGTCGAAGACGTATTCTCTATCACAGGACGTGGTACAGTAGCAACTGGTAGAGTAGAAAGTGGTGTTCTTCACGTATCTGACGAAGTTGAAATCGTTGGTATCAAAGAAGAAACAAGAAAAGTTGTTGTAACTGGTGTAGAAATGTTCCGTAAACTGTTAGACGAAGCTCAGGCTGGAGATAACATTGGTGCATTATTACGTGGTGTTCAGAGAGACGAAATCGAAAGAGGACAGGTTCTTTGCCAGCCAGGTTCAATCACATGCCATACAAAATTCACAGCTCAGGTATACGTTTTAACAAAAGATGAAGGTGGACGTCATACTCCATTCTTCAACAACTATCGTCCACAGTTCTACTTCAGAACAACAGACGTTACAGGTGTTATCGAATTACCAGAAGGAACAGAAATGTGCATGCCTGGTGACAACGTAGAAATGACTATCGAATTAATTCACCCAATCGCTATGGCTCAGGGATTATCTTTCGCTATCCGTGAAGGTGGACGTACAGTAGGATCAGGAAGAGTTGCTACAATCATCGAGTAATTCTTACTTCTACGATTGAATTTAGGATAATATTTATGAGACTCAGAAAGTTTAGGCTTTCTGGGTCTTTTTTTGTTGTGAGTAAATATAAAACAAGTTATAATAAAAAGGAAACATTGGTCGTAAGGCAAAATTAATAGGAGGATCCGAATGAATCAAACATTAAAGCTGCCAGTTGGAATTGAGAATTTTGAAGATATTCGCAAGCTAGGATTTATTATATAGATAAGACAAAATTAATTGAACAGCTCTTACAAAATTGGGGAAAAGTAAATCTGTTTACACGACCACGTCGTTTTGGAAAGACACTCAATATGAGTATGTTACGTACTTTTTTTGAAATTGGTATAGATAAATCACTTTTTGAAGGCCTATATATTTCTAAAAATAAAGAATTATGTGATGAATATATGGGTAAGTATCCAGTAATCTTTCTGTCATTGAAAGGAATCGATGGATTAACTTTTGAAGAAGCGATTATTCGGATTACAACGATTATTAAAAATGAAGCACGAAGACACCATTATCTAAAAAATAGTGATAAATTAATAGAAGAAGAGATTAAGCAATTTCAGAGCCTTTTAGATGGAAAAGCTGATGATATAACAGATAGTATCAGACTATTATCAGAACTTTTGTGCAAACATTATGGGAAAAAGACGATTATCCTTATTGATGAATATGATGTTCCGCTAGATAAAGCTTTTCAGAAAGGCTATTATGATGAAATGGTTGAACTCATGAGAGGTCTTTTGGGGCAAGTACTAAAAACAAATGATTTTCTACAATTTGCAGTTTTGACAGGATGTCTTAGAATTTCGAAAGAAAGCATTTTCACCGGACTTAATAATTTTGAAGTTTTATCTATTCTCAATGTTCAGTATGATGAATGTTTTGGATTTACCGATACAGAAGTGAAAAAGATTCTTAGCGATTATAATTTATCAGATCATTACCTTCAGATTAGGGAGTGGTATGATGGTTATCGTTTCGGAAATACAGATATCTATTGCCCATGGGATGTGATTCGTTATTGTAAAAGTCTATGTGCGGATCCCGATGCATTACCAGAAGATTTTTGGTCTAATTCTAGTGGAAATGAAATTGTTCGCAGATTTATAGATAAGGCAGATATTCAGACAAAGAATGAGATTGAGCGTTTGATCAGTGGAGAGTGTATTGAAAAGGAAATTGTAGAGGAGCTTACCTATAATGAGTTGGATAAGAGTATAGAAAATTTGTGGAGTGTGCTTTTTACAACAGGATATCTAACACAACAGGGACGAACTCAAAATGGTAAATATCTTTTGTCGATACCAAATACAGAGATAAGAAATCTATTTACAAAAAAGATCAAAGAATGGTTTAGTGATGTTTCAAAAATGATGGAAAAACACTAGAAATATTTTGTAATGCGTTTATAGAGAAAAATCAGAAAAAATTGAACAGCTTTTTGGAGATTATCTATGGAATACGATCAGTATAAGAGATACAGCAATCGCAAAAGAGAAGAAAGAAAATTTTTTATCACGGAATTTTACTCGGTCTTCTTGGATATAAGTCAAGCTGGCTGATAAAGTCAAATGCAGAATCAGGAATCGGATACAGTGATATTCTGATAGAGGCTCCGGAGAATCGAACGGGAATCGTCATTGAATTAAAGTATGCCGAAGATGGAAATATGGATGCAGCGTGCAAGCAGGCTTTAAAACAGATTGAAGATAAAGACTATATTGCTAAATTGAAGCAAGATGGAATGCGAAATTTCATTAAATATGGTGTTGCTTGTTATAAGAAGACTGTAAGTCATGATTTATGAAGAATAAAAAACAACTGATGATGGGAGATATAAATATGGGGAAAGAAACATTTGAAGGAAAAAAACTCATTGCACGATAGGAATAATTGGACATCGAGGTCATGGAAAAACGACTTTAACAGATGCAATTAAAAAAAACTCTTACAACAAGAGAAGAGAGAAATATAAGCTTGACATCTAGCATTGAATATGGAGCTATCCTAGTAGTATCTGCAATAGATGGAATTATGTCACAAACGGCAGAACAGATCATGATTGCTCATCATATGGGAATGCAACATATCGTAGTATTTATGAATAAATGTGATATGGTAGATGATATGGAAATGCTGGAATTGGTAGAAATGGGGATTCGTGACCAGCTATATCAGTGCGGATTTGTTGGATCTGATATTCCGTTTATCTATGGGTCTGCTTTAAAAGCCCTTGAAGATCCAGATGGAGAATGGGGAGATAAGATCATGGAATTGATGGATGCGGTGGATAAATACATTCCAGATTCACAGCCTGAAATGGATCAAGCTTCCTCTATACATACAAGTTTACAGCAGAAGTATACATGTTAGATATCAATGAAGGTGGACGAGACACAGGATACTTTGATGGTGACTGTCTGCAGTTTTATTTCAAAACGACAGATGTAACAGGAGAGATTCAATTGCCAATAGAAATAGATATGGCTATGCCAGGGGAAACACTGGATATAACAATTGAATTAATTCAACCAATTAAGATAACAGAAGAAGAACCTTTTATCATTCGTGATGATGAATGTACGGTTGGATTGGGAAGAATTTCTACAATCATCGAGTAATTCTTACTTCTACGATTGAATATGATAATTTTCAAAGACTCAGAAAGTTTAGGCTTTCTGGTTTTTTTTTCTATGTTATACTAAAGCTATCAATTGTAAGAAGGGAGAAACGTATGAAGAAAAGTAAAAATTTAAAAAGAATAGGGGCTGTGATGCTTTCGTTGATATTAGCAGTATCAACAGTATTTACAACAACTGCTGTTTCTGAAAAGAAGGTTTCTGCACAAGCAGAGATAAAAAATAAGAAACAGCTGCAAAGATGGGCATTAGCTACAAAGTTATTATCAGATGGAGAAAAATACTTTGATCAAAGTAAAGCTGAGAATAAGATAAGTAATAAAATAGCAGCAATCTATACGGCAATAGAGTACATCTGGAATGAAGATGGGATACAGTACCTGTGAAAGTTTTTTGTGATAGTGTAAAGAAGTATTTTGCATGATGTGATGACTTTAATGCAGAAAATTAGCTGCAATTGGTGAGAATAATTACTTTGAATATAAGAGTGGTGATTCAAATGTAACACTTAAACCATGCAGGCAGGTGGAGGAACACAGGAATGTACCTATATTGGTGAGAAAGAACATACTGACGGTTCAAAACAATGTATGGGGTATGGACAGATCCAGATCCAGCACCAGGAGATCCAGAGACACCATATTATGTAGCCTTAGATATTGCAGAAAACGGACAGATGACAGCATATCGAAAATTAAAAGATGGTAGTCAATTGAATGTGGATATCTATAAATTCAATGAGAATGGTGATTATGTAGTGTCTTATACAACTGCAAGTGGAAAAGCATTTATACCAGATGAAGAAGCAGATTTTTTCTTACAATATTCAAATCATAGATAAAGAAAAAAGCGAAACACCAATCAGTTTGAAGATAGAACTCTTGAAGGTAATAGTTTCAATCTGAATTTGGAAAGTGAAGATACAAGCATTGTAGATATAGATTATGATAGAATTACAGCAAAAGATAAAAAGGGAACAACTAATATTAAATATAACATCAGATCTGCAGAGAGCGGTAATGTAATTTATAGTGAATCAATTCCATCCACCGTATATTCTATTTCTATTGATGAAGAAAATTATTATGGAATTTATTTATTACCAGGAGAAAGCAGACAGGTAACAGCAAATATTGAAGGTTATAATGGACCAGTTTCATATCAGTGGACATCAGCAGAATGTAAAATTGATAATCAGTTAGGAAAAACTTGTAAAATCACAGCTCCATCAAAAGAAGGAAATCCAAAGATTCTTGTTCAGGCATTTATTAAGGAGGGAGAATCTGAAGAATGGATTGGTGTAAAAGAGGAAGAGATCACAGTCGCAGATTGCAAATTATCATTTAGCTACAGAAGTTTGTTGGTGATCATTCAGAACCAGCATCAGGAGATACTCTGAAAGTAGGAGAAGCTTATTGGTTTTCACTGGATGGTGCAAGTTTTGCATGGGATTATGGAAATGGAAATAGAAACGATTCAAAGAGACAGACTTTCTATACCATGGACTTTGAGTTAAATGGAAAGCATTTGATAGCAACAGATACAGAGGAAAATCTTAGTAATGATGAACCGAGTCTTTCAATCGGAGCAGGTGGAGGATTCCCAAATCGCATTATCAAACCAAAGAAAGCTGGAACATTAACGATCACAGGAACAATTTATCGAAATGGAAAATTTTTCCGTGATGTTAAAAAGACATATAAAGTAGAAGGTAACACACCATCTCCAACACCAGTAAATAAACCAACAACCCCAGCCAAAGTAACAGTCAAGAAAACAACTCTAAAAAGTGCAAAAAATGCCAAAGGCAAAAAACTAGTTGTAAAATGGAAAAAGAACACAGCTGGAAACGGATACCAGATCCAGTATTCCACAAGCAAGAAATTTGCCAAAGGAAACAAAACAGAGACGATCAGCAAGAACAAAACGACAAGTTACACAATTAAGAAGCTGAAAAAGAAAAAGACATATTATGTACGTATCCGTACATACAAGAAAGTTTCTGGAAAGACATACTACTCTGAATGGAGCAGTGTGAAAAAAGTAAAGATCAAAAATAAATATCAGATCAAATAAAATAGTGTCAAGATCAATAAAAATCTTGGCACTATTTTACGTTAGAAAAATCTATCGTATTTTGCAATCAATCAATTTTTAATATAAGGAACCATCACTTCCAGAATCTCAAGCACATGATCTCTCTGTGATGGATTAAGTTCAGCTGCAATTTCCATCAATTGATTATTGTGATGAGCCGGGGTATCAACATCAAATATTCTTTGCCCATCACCAAATAAAAGATAATCAGCAGATACATCCAATGCAGTAGTAAGAGAAGCAAAACTATGAATAGACATGGCTTTGCGTCCAGCTTCGATTTCATAGATATAATGCTGACTGACACCAGCTTTTTCAGCAAGCATTTCCTGTGTCAGATCTTGCCTTTTCGGGTAAGTTTGATGCGTTTTCCTAATTCTTTTAAATCGATTTTCATAAAATACCTCCATAAAAAATAGTATTACCAGGAGCTATGAAAAACCACTATCCAGCAGTGATAGTGACGACCGTAAATATTGCTGACAGCAACATTAAATGTTATGATAGATAGGAAAATGAGAAAAAACGAGAAAGAAGGAGTCATGCAGAGAGAAAACGAGCGTATTATCTATCATTTGATGCATTTTAATGAGAAGGATAAGGAGTGGAGTGAGAGACCATATTTACTCTTGGAAGATATGGCAATTGTTTTTGATATTCTTGATCTGGATGATCAATCCATACAAAGAATCGATCATAAAAAGGCAAACAAAGAACAATGGTCGGATCAGTTTTTATGGGAGAGTGCGAAGAAGAATACAAAACAGCTTCTGCCTGCTAAATTCGAGCCTGTATATAAAGATTTCCGAGGACATACCGAAGACAGACCGGTATTTGTGGTATCAAACAAAATACAGAGATATGGAGCAGGTGTTATTTGCTATGAAGATTTTCTAAGTGATATTTCAAGAAAATATAATAAGAGTTTGTATCTTCTGCCAACCAGTATTCATGAAATGTTATTACTGTTTGATGACGGAGAAGATCAGGAAGAGAATCTATTGCACATATTAGAGAAGTCTGATCATCAATTAAACAAAGAAGAATTTCTGTCCGATAATATCTATTATTATGATAAATATATGGAAGAATTGATCAGTTTATTTTAGTGTTGAAGTTTTGGTGCGAATAACGTATGATAAAGAAAATTGACCAAACAAAGAAAGGGGTAGAGCTTATGATACTAGGGATCGTAATCGGAGTGATCGTGCTTGTCATTGTGATATGGCTGATCAGTTCCTACAATGGATTTGTAACATTAAGAAATAAGACAGAAGAGGCATTTTCAGCAATCGATGTGTCATTAAAGAAGCGTTATGATCTGATTCCAAACTATGTAGAAACCGTCAAAGGTTATGCGAAACACGAATCAGAGACATTAGAGAAGTCGTAGCCGCAAGAAATCAGGCGATGACAGCGACAAATATCGATGATAAGATCAAACAGGAAAATGTACTGTCAGGAGCACTGAAATCTTTATTTGCAGTGTCTGAAAGCTATCCAGAATTAAAAGCTAATGAGAACTTTAATAAATTGCAGGATCAGCTTCAGAGATTAGAAGAAGAGATCGCAGGTTCCAGAAGATATTATAATGGAGTTGTAAACCGCTATAATACCAAGACAGAGTTATTCCCAGGCAATATCATCGCAGGAATCTTTGGATTTAAGAGAAAACCATTATTTGAAGTTTCGAATGAATCTGAGCGTGAGAATGTACAAGTAAAATTCTAAGGAACGGACAGGGGGAAAGCACTATGAGAAAGTGGATCACCTGTACCATAATGCAGTCATGATGGCTGCCATGATTTTTATGGGGACAGGAAACAATGTGTTTGCAAATGATGAAGTCACTTATGACTCTAATATGCAGACAAAGAAATTTGATGTAGATGTCAAAGTCGGAGAAGATGGAAGTTATACAGTAACAGAGAATATCAAAGTCAAGTTTGTCAATCCGAGGCATGGAATTTATCGTTATATCCCATACAAAGGGAAGGTGATAACAAGCGATAAAAATGGAGATCAGAAAAAAACTACTTATTATGCGGATTTTACACTGTTATCAAATGACAGTAAGACAGATGTAGATGAAGATTCTGACGGTAATAGTCAGGTATTGAGGTTTGGTTCTGCGGATTATACCGTAAGTAAAGGAAACTATAGATTTACGTATCAACTGATCCTAAATATCAGGGAGATACCTACGATTATTTGTACTACAATATTTTCCCGACACTTTGGAGAAATAAGATTCCAGAAGGAAGTACTTTTACAATTCATTTTCCAAAGAAAAACAGATCTTAAGGGCGTAAATTTCTATTATGGACGTTATGGGGAATCAAAGTATGCAAAAGATGTGATCACTTTGAAATATGATGAGCAGAAGAACCAGATCCAAGGAACATTAAAGAAGACACTGCCATTTAAAAATGGATTGACATGCTATAGTGATCTGGGTGATGGGTATTTTACAGCAAAACATGAAATCGGAGTAGATCGATGGATTTTTGGACTATCAATAGGAATTCTTGTGATCACAGCTGCCTTATTTGTTTTGTTCGGACGTGATGAAAAGATCATCCCATCGATTCAATATCAGCCGCCAGAAGGAATGGACAGTGCAGTTGTCGGATATGTTCTGGACGGTTCTGTGGATGATAAGGATGTTATTTCTTTGATCCTTTATTGGGCCGATAAGGGCTACCTGAAGATGAAGGAAAAAGGTCAAAAGGACATGGAATTTATCAAACTCAAAGATATTCCAGACTCAGAACCAAGATATCAGAAAACAATGTTTGAAGCTTTATTTAAGAACAGAAAAAAAGTGAAAGCTTCTTCTTTACAGTACAAATTTGCAGATACCGTGCAGGTAGTGAAAGATGATATCAAATATGATTATAAGAAAAATATTTATGCAACATCCTCGAAAGTTGCAAGGATCGTATCCTTTGTATTGTTGCAGCTTCCAATCTGTTTATTTGCATTTATTATGATGATATTTAGTCCAGATGGGATCTTAAATCTGATCCTTCCATTGATGGCGTGGGTATTGTATTTTATAGGAATGTTTCTTGCATGTCACAGTGTAGATAAATGGTATGCGATTCAAAGGGAGCAAGAACGGGACTTCCGATCGCATCGGCAGTATTGTCTATTCTTGGATTTATTTTCTATGGATTATATTATTATGTGAAGATACAAAGAGGAGAATTATTTGATTTCTTCCATGTGTATCTTGTGATCGTTGCAGTATCATTTATCGGAGTGATCCTGACTGCATTTATGAAGAAGAGAACCCATCAATGTGTGGAATGGATGGGATATCTAGCAGGACTTCGTGATTTTATTGAAACTGCGGAATTAGACCGAATGAAGGTATTGGCGAAAGATCATCCAGACATGTTTTATCATATTCTGCCTTATTCCATGGTATTTGGGTTGTTTGATCTTTATGCAAAGAAACTGGATGCATTAAAACTTCCTGCGCCAGACTGGTATGTCTATGGCGGCAGTGATCCTTATTTCCATTATTATATGATGGGGCACTATATGGATCATGTGGTCTCTGAGAACCTGACAGTTGTAGAACCATCAGAATCTGGAGGAGTTGGAGAATTCTTTTCTGGAGGAGATGGAGGATTCTCAGGAGGCGGCTTCGGAGGCGGAGGAGGCGGCAGTTGGTAGACCGTTTCATATAAACTATCTGGTGACGCGCTCTCGCTCGGATTCGCACGTAGCGGACACGAAATCCGACTGTGGATAATTTTCTCTTTATAGAAGTTTATATTTTCTTTAGAATTGTTTAGATTTAGAATATTGAATGGAGTGGGGATTTTGATATACTTAAGACATAGTTTTTCATATATATTTTAATCCTCTCTTTTCATTAGATTGGGCTGCATAGAAGCAGCCCATTTGCCACACTGGGATGATGTCCCTTGTGTAAAAAAATAGCTAAAATGTTATAAAAGTGTTTCGTTTTTTCGATTTTCTGTTATACTAAAGAAAATTGAAAGTCAATTTGATTAGGAGGAACGATATGGATATAAAAGGGCTTACAGATAAAGAAGTTAAGGAATCGAGAGCGAAATTTGGTTCCAATGAGATTCCAGATTCAGAACCTACGACGTTTTGGCAGGAATTTAAGGAAACATTTCAAGATCCGATGATCAAGATCTTGCTTGCAATCGCGGTGTTGATGATCGTGATGTTTTTCTTTGGATATGCTGAGATTTATGAACCGATGGGGACGATCATTGCGGTGTTGATCGTTGCTTTTGTTACGGCGAAGACAGGGGTTGCGAGTGATACAAAGTATCGAGAGTTGAAGAAGAGTACGAAGAAGGATCAGTGTAAGGTACACAGAAATGGCGTGATTGCAGTGATCGATGTTGATGACGTGGTTGTTGGGGATCAGGTTTTGCTGCAGTCTGGGGATAAGATTCCTGCGGATGGTATTTTGCATACAGGAAACCTGAAAGTCAATAATTCTGCTTTAAATGGAGAAGCAGAGGAGTGTGAGAAGAAAGCAGCCGGAGAGGGTGTTTATCTTGCGGAGGAGATTACAGGAGATACATTTGTTGATTCATATTCTCTGTTTCGTGGAGCTGTGATCTTTGATGGTGAAGGTATAATGGATGTTCAGAAGGTTGGACTTCATACGATGATGGGGAAGATGGCTGAGGAGATGCAGGAAGAAGAACCAGATTCTCCATTGAAGGTAAAACTTTCAAAACTTGCTGATCAGATATCGAAGTTTGGATATATCGGTGCGATCGTGATCGCAGTTATGTATTTTGTATATTTCATTATAATGGCAGGTGGATTTCAGGCATATTTTTCTATGGGACCAGCAAAGGTTGTGCAGGATTTGATCGATGCAGTGTCACTTGCGGTTGTGATCATTGTATGTGCAGTACCAGAAGGATTGCCGCTTATGATATCTCTTGTATTAATGCAAAATACAAGTAAAATGTTAGATCATAATGTATTAGTTCGTAAGGCAGAAGGAATTGAGACAGCAGGATCTTTAAATATTTTATTCAGTGATAAGACAGGAACGATCACAAAGGGAGAATTGGAAGTTGTAGATTTCTTTACAGCGGATGGAACTTCAATTTCTGCAAATGAATTAAGACATCATGGGAAGGTGAAAGGGCTGTTAGATCTTGCAATCGGGAAGAATACACAGGCGATGTTTGATGTTTATCATAAGGTCATTGGTGGAAATGCAACGGATCAGGCGTTGTTGAAATTTATTGGTGAAGAGACATTTTGTATGTTGGATGGGAATGACGGATGTAAGGTCAGTGCCCATCAAGGATTCAATTCTTCCAATAAGTTCAGTCAGGCGAGAATTGAGAGCATAGGCAAGACATTTTATAAAGGAGCACCCGAACGATTGCTTGCAAAAGCAACAAAATATTTAGATGGTGATGGACAGATCAAAGAGATCGATCAGAAAGCATTAAATCAAAAGATTGATTCTCTGGCAGCGAAAGCAATGCGTGTTCTTGCTTTTGGATATTCAGAAAAAGAGCTTGTGAAGAATCAGATCAACGACGACCTTGTGATCATTGGACTAGTGGCAATCAGAGACGATGTCAGACCATCAGCCAAAGATGCCATCAGGCAGGTACAGGAAGCTGGAATTCAGGTTGTTATGATCACAGGAGACCGCCTGGAGACGGCAGTAGCAATCGCAAAAGATGCAGGATTGTTAAAAAATGAATCAGATAGAGCTTTATCTTCTGCACAGTTAAATCAGATGAGTGATGAGGAAGTCAAAGCTATTTTACCGCAGATCCGTGTGATCGCAAGAGCATTGCCAACGGATAAGTCAAGAATGGTGCGCCTGTGTCAGGAAATGAATCTTGTTGTAGGTATGACAGGTGATGGAGTGAATGACTCCCCAGCATTGAAACGTGCAGATGTTGGATTTGCAATGGGAAGTGGAACAGAGGCAGCGAAAGAGGCAGGAAAGATTGTTATTTTGGATGATAACTTCTCATCAATCAAAGATGCAATCTGGTATGGAAGAACGATCTATCATAATATCTTGAAGTTCTGTAATTCCAGTTAGTGATCAATGTGACAGCAGTTGTTGTCAGTGCAGTTGCACCATTTTGGGAATAGAAGAACCATTAAAAGTCACACATTTATTATTTGTAAACCTTGTGATGGACGGGCTCGGAGCAATGATGCTTGGAAATGAACCAGCACTTTCAAAATATATGAAAGAAGCACCGAGAAGACGTGATGAGGGTATTATCAGCAAAGATATGATGATGCAGATAGGATTTATGGGGATATGGCTGGTTATATTAAGTTTCTTATTCTTAAAATTACCAGTGATCACGAATCTATTTGATAATAAAGCACAGCATTTAACAGCATATTTTGTTTTATTTATCTTTAGTGCATTATTTAACGGATTTAATGTCAGGGATGAACGATTTGGGATTTTCAAAAGATTAAATGAGAACCCGGATTTTCTGAAGTATTTTTTATTATCATGCTGGTACAGATTATGATCGTAAACGCAGCGGCAATTCCATTTCAAGTATTTATATGGATCGGAAAGATGTTTAGTTGTATTCCATTTGGAGCAAAAGGCTGGATTGTTACAGTATTGTTATCAATGACGATGATTCCTGTGGATTGTCTGAGAAAATTTCTGTTTGGTTGTGGAAAATAGGCGAGGTTTTTATGATGAAAATAGTGGTAGCGATTGATTCACTAAAAGGAAGCTTAACATCAATTCAGGCGGGAGAAGCTATAGAAAAAGGAATAAAAAAAGTCGATTTAGAAGCAGAAGTGGTCATAAAACCTCTTGCAGATGGCGGAGAAGGAACGGTCGATGCTCTGGTAGATGGTATGGGTGGTAACATGGAATTTATTAAAGTTACAGGTCCGGCAGGGAAGTCCGTGTTAGCAAAGTATGGAATTATCCGTCCAACAAAATCAGATATGGAAGAAACAAGCACAGCCATTATGGAAATGTCACAGGCAGCAGGTATCACACAGGTAACCGATAAAGAACGTAATCCATTATACACAACAACTTACGGAGTCGGTCAGATGATCGTTGATGCGATTCACAAAGGATGCAGGCGCTTTATCATGGGAATTGGTGGAAGTGCAACCAATGATGGTGGTGTCGGAATGATGCAGGCGTTAGGATATGATTTCTTAGATAAAGATGGAAACCAGATTAAACATGGTGCGATCGGATTAAAAGATTTAGTACAGATCAAAGATGATAAAGCATCCCAGAATTAAAAGACTGCGAATTTCATATCGCCTGTGATGTAACGAATCCATTATGTGGAGAACAGGGCTGCAGTGTGATCTTTGGTCCACAAAAGGTGCCACAGAACAGATGATAAAAGATATGGATCACTGGCTAGCAGACTATACAAAAATCGCAAAAGAAAGCTTTACAAAAGCAGATGCAGATAAACCAGGAACAGGTGCAGCAGGTGGTTTAGGATTTGCATTTTTAACATTTACAAATGCAACTTTAAAATCAGGTGTAGATTTGATCTTACACGAAACAAAATTAGAAGAAGAGATTAAAGATGCAGATATCGTGATCACAGGAGAAGGATGCCTAGATGCCCAGACAGCGATGGGGAAAGCACCGATCGGAGTAGCGAAACTTGCGAAGAAATATGGGAAATTAGTCTTGGGATTCTCCGGGGCAGTGACTAAAGGAGCAACTGCTTGCAATGAAGCAGGGATTGATGCGTATTTTCCGATTGTAAGATCTGCTGTATCATTGGAAGATGCAATGAAGAAGAAAAATGCACAGGAGAATCTGATAGATACGGTAGAACAGGTATTTCGTTTGATAAAAGTTTTAAAATAAAAATAATACAATTATAGTAAAAGATATTGCTCAGAGACATAAAATCACGGATACGATGATGTTGGAAAGTGTTACGAGATTTATTTTTGATAATATAGGAAACCAATTATCCACGAAAAAGATTGCAGACACAATGACTTAGATGGAAGAAAAATAGATGTAAGAGCAGTAGAAAAATATTTGGCTAACACTAGATGAAGGTACCATGTGATATTGTAAAACGATGTACGAAAGATTTCTAAAAACATAAACTTTTACATGAAAATCTTTCAAAACTATTGAAAACTACAAACCAAAAGGTATAAAATCGTACCTAAGACCAAAATAAACGTAACGATTGCTAACAGTTACAAAAGAATGATTTTAAGAAAAAAGTTTGGGGGAATACAAGAGATGTATAATATCGTATCAAAATTACTGATCTACGGTGACATGGACGAAGAATCCATCTTAATGCAGTTAAGTGATATTTTCCGCTGCATGGACGAAGGATCACAGACAAAAGATGTTTTAAGAACAAGAGTATTTAAACAGGTAAAGAGAATCTTAGAAGTTGCAACAGACTATGCATTTGACAAGAATCTGTGGCACAACTATTTAACATACTTACTGATCACAAATGAAAATCCATTCAGTATCACATGCGAGAAAGTCGGAGCCAGCGAAGGAAGTGTTAATCACTTCGCAAAGAGTGATTTCAAAGCATTTAAAGAACTGTTTGACTTTGATTTTGGCAGAATTGAAGCAGAATTAGGTGTAGATTGCTTCAGCAGAATCTCTGATTATCAGGCAATCGGTAAACCAGAATTAATGTACAATAAGAATGTCAGCGAGAAGTTCAGGCATTAAGCGAGAGATTAGAGACAGCCAAAGATGAGAATGAATTCTTTGACATGGTCACAGACTTCTACAAAGCTTATGGAGTTGGTATGTTCGGTCTTAACAAAGCATTCCGTATCGAAGAATGTGGAGATAACAACATCCGTTTCCGTGCGATCAACAACATGGATAAAGTCGTATTATCTGACCTTGTTGGATATGAGATTCAGAAACAGAAACTTGTTGAGAATACAGAAGCATTTGTAGAAGGAAGAAAAGCAAACAATGTTCTGTTATTTGGTGACAGTGGTACAGGTAAATCCACAAGTATCAAAGCGATTGTAAATGAATACTATGATCAGGGATTGCGTATGATCGAGATCTACAAACATCAGTTTAAAGATCTTTCCAATGTGATCGCACAGATCAAGAACAGAAACTACAGATTCATCATCTACATGGATGATCTTTCTTTCGAAGAATTTGAGATTGAATATAAGTTCTTAAAAGCAGTCATCGAAGGTGGAGTGGAAACAAAACCTGAGAACATCTTGATATATGCAACCTCCAACCGTCGTCATCTGATCAAAGAGACATGGAATGACAGATCTGATGTGGAAAACAGCAACGGAATGCACAGATCCGATACAATGGAAGAAAAATTATCTCTGGTAAACCGTTTTGGTGTGACGATCAACTACTCAAAACCAAGTCAGAAAGAATACTTCGAGATCGTCTTTGAACTTGCCCGCAAAGCAGGAATCAAGATGGGAGAAGATGAACTGAAACTCGAAGCAAATAAATGGGAATTAAGCCACGGAGGAATCTCTGGACGTACTGCTCAGCAGTTTATTAATCATTTAATGGGACTTCAGGCTTAAAAATCATAGGAATTACATAGTTTAAGAACTTTCTGCATGGAAAAGATGCAGAAAGTTCTTTTTTTCTATATGGAACCCTTGCGAAAGAATTTGTCTTTAGGCTATAATAAACATAAGTATGTAGATACATGCACAAGATGATATTTTATAGAAGAAACAGAAAGTGAGAATATACAATATGTGGTTAGCAGACCAATGGAAAGACTATGAAGTCTTAGATACATCAAACGGTGAGAAATTAGAACGCTGGGGAGATTATTTTCTGGTAAGGCCAGACCCACAGGTTCTATGGAACACCCCAAAGAAGTTAAGACAGTGGAAGAAGCCAAATGGACATTATCACAGAAGTCACAAAGGCGGCGGACAGTGGGAATTCTTTGATCTTCCTAAGACATGGGATATTCAGTACAAAGAATTAAAATTCCACTTACAGCCATTCAGCTTCAAACATACAGGATTATTCCCAGAACAGGCAGTGAACTGGGACTGGTTTTCAGACAAAATCAGAAAAGCAAATCGTCCAGTAAAAGTATTAAACTTATTTGCCTACACAGGAGGGGCAACACTTGCAGCGGCAGCAGCAGGAGCATCAGTCACACACGTTGACGCATCCAAAGGTATGGTAAACTGGGCAAAGGAGAATGCACAGCTTTCTGGATTAAGAGAGAAACCAATTCGCTGGTTAGTCGATGACTGTGTGAAGTTTGTAGAAAGAGAGATCCGAAGAGGTAATCATTATGATGGGATCATCATGGACCTCCATCTTATGGAAGAGGACCAAAGGGTGAGATCTGGAAGATCGAAGAGAAGATTTATCCGTTCATCGAACTATGTACAAAGATTCTGTCCGATGACCCATTATTCTTCCTTGTAAACTCCTATACAACAGGTTTACAGCCAGCAGTTTTAACTTATATGTTAGAGACTCAGGTAGCAGCGAAATTTGGTGGAAAAGTAGTCTCAGATGAGATTGGATTACCAGTTCATCCAACGGATTGGTCCTTCCATGTGGGGCATCTGGACGCTGGGAAAAGTAAGTTCTTTAAGATTTACTGAAATTTCGCAGAATATGTAAAAAATCGTTGAATTTTCTTGGAAAATGTTTATAATAAGAGAGTATGTGTACGTGTGTAGAACTGCACGTATACGGATAAAGTAGAAATAACATAATAATGATAGATAAGAGAAAGCGAAAGGGGAATTTTTGCTATGGCAGCAGGAACAGATATTGGAATTGATTTAGGAACCGCCAGCGTATTAGTTTACGTCAAAGGAAAAGGTGTAGTATTAAAAGAGCCATCTGTAGTGGCATTTGATAGAAATACAAACAAGATCAAAGCGATCGGAGAAGAAGCACGTTTAATGTTAGGAAGAACACCAGGTAATATCGTGGCAGTTCGTCCATTACGTCAGGGAGTTATCTCTGATTATACAGTTACAGAGAAGATGTTAAGTTATTTTATCAGCAGAACAGTTGGTAAGTCTTTATTTGGAAGAAAACCTCGCATCAGTGTTTGTGTACCAAGTGGTGCAACTGAAGTAGAGAAGAAAGCCGTAGAAGATGCAACATATCAGGCAGGAGCAAGAGAAGTTTCTATCATCGAAGAGCCAGTAGCAGCAGCGATCGGTGCAGGAATCGACATTGCAAAACCTTGTGGAAATATGATCGTTGATATCGGTGGTGGTACAGCTGATATCGCAGTTATCTCTTTAGGTGGAGTCGTAGTAAGCAACTCTATCAAAGTAGCTGGAGATGACTTTGACGAAGCAATCGTACGTTTCATGCGTAAGAAACATAATTTATTAATTGGAGAACGTACAGCAGAAGAGATCAAGATCAATGTAGGTACAGTATACAAACGCCCAGAAAATCTTACAATGGACGTTCGCGGACGTAACCTTGTAACAGGACTTCCAAAGACAGTGACTGTGACATCTGAAGAAACAGAAGAAGCTTTAAGAGAACCTGCATACCAGATCGTAGACGCAGTACACAATGTACTGGAGAGAACTCCACCAGAATTAGCAGCTGATATTTCTGATCGTGGAATCGTTTTAACAGGTGGTGGATCTTTAATTCAGGGATTAGAAGAACTGATCGAAGAGAAGACTGGAATCAACACAATGACAGCAGAAGATCCTTTAACAGCTGTAGCAATCGGTACAGGAAAATATATCGAATATTTAGCAGATGATGATAAAAAATCAAAGAACAAATAATCATTAGAGATTCAAAGAGGCCAGGATGGCAATTCATCCTGGCCTTAATTCACGTTATACTGTAGATCAGAAGAAAGGAGAGAAAACAATGGCATATTTGAAAGGATACGTAGATCATATACGTTTTCGGAATGAAGATAACGGATATACTGTATTAAGCCTTGATGTCGATGGAGATGAAGAGACTGTCGTTGGATCATTTCCTTTCTTAAATGATGGAGAATATATATCTTTGGAAGGAGATTATGTCGATCACCCAGTGCATGGACCACAATTTCAGATGAGAACTTATGAGATTGTGGCTCCAGATGATATTGACAGCATGGAACGCTATTAGGTTCCGGAGCGATCAAAGGAGTCGGACCTGCACTTGCAAAACGTATTACAAAGAAGTTTAAGATGGATACCTTCCGAGTTATCGAAGAGGAGCCAGAACGTCTTGCAGAAGTAAAAGGAATCAGTGAGAAGAAAGCCAGAGCGATCGCCGTGGAATTCAGTGAGAAGCAGGAAATGCGTCAGGCGATGATGTTTCTGTCTGGATATGGAATCAATAATAATCTTGCTGTGAAGATTTATAAAGAATATGGGGATCATTTGTATACGATCATTCAGGAAAATCCATATAAGATGACGGATGATATTGCAGGAGTCGGATTTAAGATCGCAGATGAGATCGCGAAGAAGTCGGGATTGGAAGCAGCTCAGATTACCGTATCATTTCTGGAATTTTTTACACCTTAATGCGGGCACTAAATGAAGGTCATGTATTTTGCCAAAACGTATTTTGTGCAGAAATGCAGCTCATATCTTAGGGGTAACACCAGAAGATATCGAAGAGCATTTATTAGAATGATGATCGATCGCAAGATCGTCATTGAAGAGGATGAAGAGACAAGAGTTTATGCAGCACCACAGTATCATATGGAAGTCAATACGGCAAGAATGCTGCTGGATTTAAATATCCATTATGATGTTTCCATTTCTGAGGTGGAGACAATGATCGCAATGATCGAAGAGACAGAGCAGATTACATTTGCTGAAAAACAGAAAGAAGCGATCCATGCAGTGGCACAGGATAGTATCGTTGTCTTAACCGGAGGTCCTGGAACTGGTAAGACGACAACGATCAATGGAATGATCCAGTATTTTGAACATGAAGGATTGGATATCCGTTTGGCAGCACCAACAGGAAGAGCAGCAAAGCGTATGACAGAGGCAACGGGATATGAAGCAATGACGATTCATCGTATGTTAGAGATCAATGGGGAAGCTGACAGGGAACGTGACATGAAAAAGGGAAATGCATCCATGTTTGAACGCAATGCGGGTAATCCATTAGAAACGGATGTGATCATTATTGACGAGATGTCCATGGTAGACCTATATCTGACGAATGCACTCCTGCAAGCTATGGTGCCTGGAACAAGATTGGTCATTGTAGGAGATGCCAATCAGTTGCCATCGATCGGTGCTGGAAATGTCTTAAAAGATATGATCGCATCAGACAGTTTAAAGTCGTGGAATTAAACCAGATTTTCCGTCAGGAAGAAGGCAGCCATATCGTAAGAAATGCCCATCTGATCCATCAGGGAAGACCAGTTGAATTAGATAATAAGAGCCGAGATTTTTTCTTCTTACAGAGAAATAATATTCAGGATGTACTAGGAGTTTTAGTATATTTAGTACGGGATAAACTACCAGGATATGTCCATGTGAAACCATATGATATCCAGATCTTAACACCAATGCGAAAAGGTGAACTTGGTGTTGAGAGGCTCAATCAGGTCATGCAGCAATATTTGAATCCACCATCTGATGAGAAGAAAGAAAAAGAGATCGCCTTTGGATTATTCCGGGAAGGTGACAAAGTCATGCAGATCAAGAACAATTATCAGATTGAATGGGAAATGCGAAATAGCAAAGGATTCACCGTAGATAAGGGAGTTGGAGTATTCAATGGTGATATGGGAATCATCACAGAAATCAATGATTACACAGAGAAGATCACAGTCTTATTTGATGAGACGAGAGAAGTCCAGTATCCGTATGCAAGTCTTGATGAATTAGAACTTGCATATGCAGTCACGATCCACAAATCACAGGGAAGCGAATACCCAGCGGTTGTGATGCCGATCTTAAGCGGACCAAGAGTATTATTCCACAGAAACCTTCTGTATACAGGAGTCACAAGAGCAAAAAACTGTTTAACGATCGTAGGAGACAGAAATATGTTATTTTCCATGATCCAGAATGTCAATGAGCAACGGAGGTATACAACCCTTGCACTGCGCTTAGATCAGATCGCAAATGAATCCGAAGAAAGCAATCCGATGGATGATCTTGGAATCTAAAAAGTAAAAAATAAAGAGAAAAATGCCAGAAACCGTCATCTTTTAGAGGACGGTTTTTCTTGTTTGAAGTCCTTTTCAAACCTTATAATGAAGGGGAGGAAAGGAAGGGACATATGAAAGAAAAAAGACGTATGATATCAGAAGCAGCCAGGCAGTTAGGCCTTGAAACATATCATTTAAGAACATGGGAAGAAGAATTTTCCTTAACGATCCCTCGAAATGAAAAAGGATATCGTTGTTATGGAGACAAAGAAATACATACATTTGAACAGATCCGTGATATGAGAAATGCTGGATTAGACAGCGAAGAGATCAAACAGAAATTATCCGGAAATATCATTCCATTTCCGGAAGAAAAACAGATGAATACGTCTGATAAAATGATGCAGTTTCAAAAAGTGTTGGTAAAGATCATGGGACAGGCGATTCTGGAACAGAAAGATCATATTGCAGATCAGATCAGTCTAAGGTTTCAGACAGAGTAGTAAAAGAAATGGATTATCAGTTTCGGCTAAGAGAAGCTGAAGAAGAAAAAAGATTTCAGAAACTGGATGAGATGATCAGAAATCAGCAAAAAGCAAGAGAAGAAATTGCAGCATCCAGAGAAAAACGAAGATTTTTCAGAAGAAAACGAAAAGAAAGATAAGTAAAGATTGTATTTGGATTCAGACAATATTATAATAAATTTATCAGCTCTGATCTGTAATAGATGAGGAGTGAATAGATAGAGTGAGGAATTCGAATATGAAGAAACGACCAAAGATCCTGGTAGTCGGAAGTCTTATGATGAATCAAGGCATAGAAACATCTGTGATCCCAGAAGAAGGACAGACAGTGATGGGTGAAGATATTAAGAAATCACCCGGAGGCAAGGGGGCTAATCAGGCAGTACAGATGGCTCGCCTTGGGCAGATGTTACGCTGATCGGTAAGATCGGAAGAGACAGGGATGGAGAAGAACTGGTTAAGTATGTAAGGAAGCAGGAGTGAACACGGAACAGATCATTTATGATGATGTGCTCCCAACAGGATCTTCGATTGTATTATTAGAGACTGTTCCAGGACAGAAGTAAAAAAAAGATCGATCGTTATACCAGGGCAACAACACAATTAACGGTTGATGAGATCGCATATCTGGAAGATGAGATGGACAAATATGATCTCGTTGTGCTTCAGAATGCGATACCGATGGAAGTCAATGAAGCAATTGCGGGCTATGCATATAAACATGAAGTTGATGTAGTATTGAATCCTATTCCGGCAAAGAAGCTTTCAAAAGAACTTATGGAGTGCGTTACATACCTGATCGTCAATGAGCAGGCAGCAAAATCAATGACAGGTATTAAGATCCATAGTGATTGGAAGAGGGAATGGACAAGATTTAATCTCGATGAAGCAAGAGTCGTATCTGCGGTGATTCGTGGACGAGGAGTACCAACAGTACTGATCACACTAGCCGAAAAGGGTGTGATCATGAACACACCAGAACGTTTTTACTATAAGAAAGCGATCGAAGATGTAGAAATGGTCGATCCAAGAGCTGCAGGAGATGCATTTATCGGGGCATTCTGTACAAGAATCTGTACGGATGATTCTATTGGAAAAGTGCTGACGATAGCGAATTATACAGCAGCTTTATCTATTGCAACAGAAGGGGCAATAGAATCTCTGCCAACATCGAAACAAGTAAGAGAATATATGGAACAAAAAAGAGATGCATAAAAATGCATCTCTTTTTGTTGCTTGAACAATATACGTACCTGGAAATTATTCCTGCTGATAGCTCCTGCTGGACATCCGTCTGCGCAAGCTCCACATTCCATGCATGTATCTGCATCGATTACGTACTGTCCGTCTCCTTCGCTGATAGCTCCTGCTGGGCAAGTTCCTTCGCAAGCTCCACAAGAAATACAAGCGTCTGAAATTACATATGCCATAGTTATATCCTCCTTATATAAATAGTATAATCATTAGTAGCGGGTAGACCCCGCTTGACCATCTCTATTTTAATATACTTAGGAAGGAATATCAAGTAATTTTGTTGTATTTTTAACAATAATAAGTGGAAAATTTATAAAGTTATTTTGACACTTTGAACAGAATGTATTATACTATGAATGTTAGTTTAAACTATTTTAGAAAACATGTATCGAAAAACATATTTTCTGAAAATATTATTAAATTTTATGGAGGAACAAACGAAATGGCAATTTCAAAAGATATGATCATCGCAGATCTGATCGCATTAGATCCAAACTACGCAGCAATCCTTATGGCATCTGGAATGGGATGCGTTGGATGCCCATCATCTCAGGGAGAAAGCATTGAACAGGCAGCTTATGTTCATGGAATGGACTTAGATGAACTGCTTGGAAGATTAAACGAATATGCTCAGACAAAAGAAGCATAATTAATCGAGCAATAAGAAATTAAAAGTGAAAAAGGACTATATTCTTAGTGTATTAAAAGCACTAAGGAATATAGTCCTTTCTTTTTTTGCGAATAATGATCAAAGTGGCAAAAATACCAAACTCATGATTAAAATCATAAAACGTTGTTGGAAAATTGTAAAAATAACCAAAAAATATCATTGAAAAACCTTGATTTTATGCCAAATTTACGATTAGTTTATAAAATTTTTATATTTGTGCAACGTTGAGCAAAATGTTGCACATCACAGGAATGAGCAATAGTTGCTCCATTTTTTGAACCCAAAGAGAATTGTATTGATAAAAATACCCAGATATAATGTAATCAACAGGTAAGGAACGAAGCTTACAAAATGTAACAAACAACCTGACCGTAAGAATAATAAAAGGAGAGTGATAAGTCGTGGCAAATCGTGACACAATTTACAAAGAACTGATTCAGCTTGACTGGGAAGTCAAAGATCAGGACGAATTTTTTGACAAGATGACAGATAAGCTTTTAGAGCTTGGGTATGTAAAAGATACATTCAGAGATGCAATTAAAACGAGAGAAGCAAATTATCCAACAGCTCTTCCGGTTGAACCGTATCCGGTAGCTATCCTCATTCAGACCCAGAGAATATCATCAAACCATTTATCGCATGTACAAGATAAAAGATACGATTAAATGGTGTGAGATGGCAAACAATGATGTTCAGCATGATGTAAAATTCATCTTCATGTTAGGATTCCTCGGTGGACATGATGATCCAAATGCAGGAAACGAACATGTTGAATTACTTCAGGTACTGGTAACAAACTTCCAGAAGCCAGAAGTTATGGACAGATTAGTAAACGCTAAAACTGAAGATGAGTACATGGAAGCAGTACTTTCCATGGAAGGTCTTTAAAATAACCAATAAACAAAACTAATAAAGGTTTTTAGAAAGGAAGGTCTTAAAATGAAACAGATCGTAGTAGCATGTGGAAGTGGAGTAGCAACATCTCAGACAGTAGCAAGTAAGGTAAATCGTCTCTTAAAAGAAAACAATATCCCTGCTGAAGTATTAGCAGTAGATATCAAATCTGTAGACCGTTACATTGCTGGAAGCTGTGCTTACATCGCAATCACAAAAGTAACAAAAGAATATCCTATCCCAGTTATCAATGGTATCGCATTTTTGACAGGTGTTGGACAGGATGCTGAATTCAAAAAACTAGTTGATGCTGTTAACGCATAAGAAGCGAAGTAGTTTTAACTGATTTTTGAAAGAGAGAAAAGGAGAATTATATGAGTGTTTTAGGAATTGTTATTAAATGGATCCTGGGATTAGGTGCTGCAATCTTCGTACCTATCATCATTATCATCGCGGGATTGATCGTAGGAATGAAAATTAAAGATGCTATTTCAGCTGGTATCACATTAGGTGTAGCCTTCACTGGTATGTCAATGCTGATCGGATTTATGTCTGATGCTATCGGACCTGCTGCAAAGGCAATGTTAACACATACAGGAATCAACTTACCAATCGTTGACGGTGGTTGGACAACATTATCAGCAATCGCATGGTCTTGGCCATATGCATTCTTAATGTTCCCACTGATGATCGGATTAAACATTGTTATGCTGATCATCAACAAGACAAAAACATTCAACGCTGACTTATGGAATGTTTGGGGAAAAATCTTTACTGGTGTAGCAGTAGCAGCCGTATCTAAACCATACTTTGGAACAGCAGCTTCTATCGCATTAGCATTTATCGTAGCTGGTATCCAGATCATCTTCGAGTTAAAGATGGCAGATATGTATCAGTATCGTATTGAAAAACTTTCTGGAATTCCAGGAGTAACATGTACACATAAGATGGGATTTACTTCTATCTTCATGTTCCCAATTGACTGTGTCTTAAAGAAGATCCCTGCATTAAACAAACGTTTCGATGCAGCAGCATTAAAAGATAAGATTGGTATCTTTGCTGAGTCTCACGTATTAGGATTCATCCTTGGTATTATTTTTGGTATTCTTGCAAAATATAAAGTAGCAGCAATTTTAACATTAGGTATTCAGGCTTCATGTGCATTAACACTGTTCCCTGTAATCTCTAAATATTTCATGATGCATTAGAGCCAATTTCATCAGCAATCAGTGCTTTCATGAACAAGAAATTCGAAGACAGAACATTAGTTGTAGGTCTTGACTGGCCATTCATGGGTGGTGCAAACGAAATCTGGTTAGCAGTATTCTGGGCTATCCCTGTAACATTATTATTCTCAATGTTCTTACCAGGAAATGAAATCCTTCCATTCGCTGGTATCGTAAACAACGCTATCGCTGTAGCAGCTTTCCTTGTAACAGGTGGTAACATCATCCGTATGTTGATCTTAGTTACATTATTTGCACCAGCTTACCTTTGGTTGGTACGATCATGGCACCATTCATCTCTGATCTTGCACGTTCAACAGGAGCAGTTGCATTAAAAACTGGAGAATTAATTTCTTGCTCATCTATCGATGGACCTATCCAGACATATGCATTCTCCCATGTATTTAAGATCATGGATGGAAACTTCTTCCCATTAGTATTATGTGTGATCTTTGTTGTATGCTTTGTTGCACTTTACAAATACCTTGGAAAAGAAGAAGCAGAAGGAAGAGAGATCAACTAGGATTGATTCTCAATTATACATAAAAATTAGACAGCAAAAAGAAATGAGGTTTCAGTTATGCAGAGATTTGTAAATGATCCAGATTATATTGTAGAAGATATGGTAAAAGGGTATGTAAAAGCCCATAAAGATCTGATCAAACGTTCAGAAGCAAATGATCGCGTTGTCCAGTATGTAAACGCTCCTGTAGAAGGCAAAGTTGGTCTTGTAACAGGTGGTGGATCAGGACATGAACTGCGTTTCTTGCTATGTCGGAAAGAATATGATGGATGCAGTAGCAGTAGGTGAGATTTTTTCCTCACCTTCTGCTCAAGCATTTTATGACGCTTTTATGTCAGTAGATTCTGGTAAAGGAGTTGCCTGCTTATTTGGTAACTATGCCGGAGATAACATGAACGTAAAGATGGCGATCCGCAAAGCAAAGAAACAGGGTGTCACTGTAAAATATGTCGTAGCAACAGATGACGTTGCATCTTCTCCAAAAGAGACAAAAGAAAAACGTCATGGTATTGCAGGCGGAGTGTTCATGTGGAAGATCGGAGGAGCGAAAGCTGCTTTAGGTGGAACACTTGATGAAGTTATTGACGTAGCGCAAAAAACAGTGGATAACACTAGAAGTATCTGTGTGGGACTGAGTCCATGTGCGATTCCAGCAGTAGGGCATTCAAACTTGAGATTGAAGATGGAAAGATGGAATTTGGAATCGGACATCATGGAGAACCAGGTATTAATGTCCAGGATTTAAAACCAGCAAAAGACATTGCAAGACAGATGGCTAAGGCAGTCATTGATGATATGGAACCAGAAGAAGGTTCTGAAGTTGCAGTCTTAATGTCTGGATTAGGAGCTACTCCGGTTATGGAATTATACGTTCTGTACGATGAAGTAGAAGCATATTTAGAAGAACAGGGATTGTCTGTATATAAAGTGTTTATTGGAGATTATGTAACATCTCTTGATATGAATGGAGCAGCATTAACTGTCCTTAAATTAGATGATGAATTGAAAGAATTACTTGATCATGAGGCAAAATCTCCTGGAATTGAAGTATAAACTTATGAAAGTAAGAACTTGATGAAAGAGGTGTACCCATTGTATTTAGATGAAAGAGCTTATACGGTTCTTAAAACGATAGTGAATAATCTCGATTACGGGGAAGGAAGTGGAAATGTCTTTACAGCTATCCAGGAAGCAGTTAAGTTACACGATCGAGAAGATCAATGATTATCTGCAAGACAATGGAACGCCAAAGATTGAGAGGCTTAGAACTGGAAAATTCATTATACCAGTGGCTGTTATTGAACAATATCAGACAGAAGAGATCGCAGGGGATGGAACAACGTATATTTATACGGACAAGGAACGCGGACTTTTAATTTTTTGATGCTTCTTTGCATACGTGAGGAATTATCAATCTATCATTCACATCAAAATTAGAAATCAGCAAGAATACATTCTTACAGATCTTAAGAAACTGGAACAAAGATTAGAAGATTATCATCTGGAAGTATCATACAGCCGACAGGAAGGATATCACTTAGTCGGCAGTGAATATGCAAAGCGGGAAATGATGATCACATCGATTCGTGGGATTTTGAAGATTCCAAAAGGAAAGATACGATCATGGACATCTGTCAGATCAGTGAAGAGATGATGGAGCAGGTAGAGAAACAGATCTCAATGATCGAAGAACGCCTGCAAGTTCGTTTTACAGATGAGAGACTTAAAGAACTTCCACTGATCATGTGTCTCACTATTATCAGAACACAGAAGGGAAGAATTCTTCGAGAACTTCCAGAGACATTTCAACATATTGCCGGCACCAAAGAATATTCAGTTATGCTTGAATTTGCAAAAGAATATGGGATCACCTGGCAGACTGAGAAACTGTTTTTAACAGCTCAGATACAGATTTCAAATTTTCATACATTACAAGGAAAAGATTCTTCACAGGAAGAAGAATTAATGAAAGCTTCAGAAGAAGTGATCGTTAATTTTGAGAATCTGATCTGTGTAACGATCAATGAAAGAGAGACATTGCTTGAAGCATTGTTTCAGCATATCAAACCAGCATTTTACCGTATGAAGTATCATTATCATATTGAACAGAGTATTTTAGATATGGTCCTCCCACAATATGCGTCACTTCATGCAATTGTCCGTAAGTCGATCGGACCGGTTGAGAAATTAGTTGGAGTCGAGGTGCCAGACGAAGAGCTCGTATATATTACAGCATTGTTTGGAGCATGGCTTCGAAGAGAAGGAATTCTTGAACTTGCACCGGAAGCAAAGAAACGAGCAGTGGTTGTATGTGCCAATGGAATATCGGTTTCAAATTTTTTATATTTTACATTGAAAGAACTGTTTCCAGAGATTGATTTTATTGCATGCCTTTCTATGAGAGATTTTGCAACCTATGATGAAACAAAGTTTGACATTGTATTTACGATGGTAAGACTAGAGACAGCAAAGACACAATTTGTTGTAAAGCCATTCCTTGATGAGATATCTAAGATGAAATTCAGGGACAAAGTCATGGGAGAATTAGTTGGGATCGTTCCTCGTAAGCTAGATGTTTCTACATTATTAGATGTCGTTCGAAAATATGCAGATATTAAGGATGAAGAAGCTCTGAAAAGGGAATTCGCAGCAGCACTCAATCCAGAGACAGAAGAGGAAAAATCCGACAATGTAAGAACGAAGTTCAGATCGGGCTGAAAGATGTTTTAGTAGAGGAAACGGTACAAGTATTAGATCATGTACTTCCTTGGGAAGATGCAATCCAAACGGTGGCCAAGCCGTTGCTGGATCGTGGGGATATCACAGAGAGATATGTTCAGAAGGCAATTGACAATATCAAAGCAGATAAACCATTTATCATGATCGCAGACGGAGTGATCATGCGCATGCAGGGTTGATGATGGAGCGAAAAGAGTGTGTTTATCATTGCTTACGATGCCAGAGAGAACGGATGTTTACGGATATATGGAAGCGGATGTCGTCATTATGATCGGAACTCCTGATCCAACGAAACATCTGGAAGTGTTAGAACAGTTAAATCACATTATTGAAGATAAAAAAAAGCTTGCAGCTTTTAAAGAAAGCGAAAAAGCCAGAAGATATTATTAAACTTATTCAAAAACGAGAAAAGGAGAAGAAGAAATGTTAGAATCATTAAAAAAAGACGTTGTAGCTATGGCAAAACGTGCTCAAAAAGAAGGATTATGTAAACATTTATCTGGAAACTTAAGTGCAAGAGATCCAGAAACAGGATATGTAGTGATCACACCAACACAGTAGATAGAGATTTATTAACAGCAAGAGATATGGTTGTTCTTGATCTTGATGCAAACGTTATCGAAAATGAATCAGGACTTCGTCCAACAAGTGAATCTTTAATGCATCTTCAGATTTACAAAACAAGACCAGATGTGAATGCAATCTGCCATACACATTCTATGTATGCAACAACATTCGCTGTATTAAACAAACCAATTCCAGCGGTTGTATATGAAATTGCTAACTTAGGTGTAACAAAATCCAGAATCCCAGTAGCTCCTTACGGACGTCCAGGAACAACAGATCTGTCTGATAGTGTTATTGAACCAGTTCAGGAAGCAGACGTATTCTTATTACAGGGACATGGAGCAGTGGCTGTATCTCAGGGTGACATCTATGATGCATACTTAAGAGCTGCTTATATCGAAGAATTAGCTCAGTTATACTACAATGCACTTTGTGCAGGACAGGGCGAAGAACCATACTTCTTCCCACCAGAAGAATTACAGAAATGGGAGTATCCATCTCAGATCAAATTCCCTAACAAATAATCGCTTACATAGAAGAAGGAGAATATGCAATGAAGAAAATTATCAACCAGCCAGATAATTATATCAAAGAAATGTTAGAAGGAATCTATATCGCACATAAAGACGATCTTGCATGTGTAGATGGAGACTTACAGGTTCTTGTTTCTAAACATAAAAAAGAAGGTAAAGTAGGTATTGTCACAGGTGGTGGATCAGGACATCTTCCATTATTCTTAGGATATGTAGGAAAAGGTATGATTGATGGATGTGCAGTTGGTGATGTATTCCAGTCTCCAAGTGTAGACCAGGCGATCGCACTAACAAGAGATGCAGATCAGGGTGCCGGAGTATTATATATCTACGGTAATTACAATGGAGATATCTTCACATTCCGTCCAGCAGCTGATGAAGTTGAGATGGAAGATGATATCGAAACAGCAGAAGTATTAGGAGCAGACGATGTTGCTTCAGCAGGTCCATCTGCACCAGGAGAAAAGAGCACACGTCGTGGTGTTGCAGGAATCTTCTTCGTATATAAATGTGCAGGAGCTGCAGCAGATAAGATGCTTTCTTTAGAAGAAGTAAAACGTGTTGCAGATAAAGCAAATAACAACGTGCGTACAATGGGGGTAGCTTTATCACCATGTACAGTGCCAAGAGTCGGTAAGCCAAGTTTCGAAATTGAAGATGACGAAATGGAAATCGGAATGGGAATTCATGGAGAACCAGGAATCCGCCGTGGTAAATTAGAGCCAGCGGATCAGATTGTTGACGAAATGTTAGAGAAGATTGTTGCGGACCTTCCATATGAAAATGGTGACGAAGTTGCAGTACTTGTAAATGGTCTTGGGGCAACTCCATTAGATGAACAGTATATTGTAACACGTCGTATCAATCAGGTTCTTGAAGAAAAAGGAATCAGCGTATACAAATACTATGTGGGAGAATATGCAACAGCGATTGAAATGGCTGGATTCTCAATCTCATTATTAAAACTTGATGATGAATTAAAAGAATATATCGACCATCCAGTTGATACACCATTCTTCAAACAGGTTTAGGAGGCATTTTAGTATGGAAACATCGTACTTAATCAAATTATTAAAAGAGATCAGCGACATTATGGCTGAGAATAAAGATAAGCTGATCGAGATGGACGGAATCGTTGGTGATGGAGACTTAGGTCTTACAATGTCCGATGGATTCAAAGCAGCATACGATGCAGTATCTGACGGAGCAATCGCTGATGCAGGAAAACTGTTATTTGCAGCAGGAAAAGCAATGGCGAATAAAGTTCCTTCAACAATGGGATCTTTGATGGCAACTGGTTTAAAACAGGCTGGAAAAGATCTGAAAGGAAAAGAAACATTAGAAGATGCTGATGTAGTACAGATCTTTGCTTCTTACGAAGCGGGAGTTGCGAAATTAGGTGAAGCGAAGGTTGGAGATAAGACATTCCTTGATGGACTTCATCCAGCGGTAGAAAGCTTACAGGCTTCTTTAGCAGCAGGGGAATCTTTAGCAGATATGGCAGGGAAAGCCGCTGATGCAGCAGAAGAAGGATTCAAAGCTACTACAACAATGTTAGCAGTTCATGGACGTGCTGCAACAAGAGGAGAAGCATCCAGAAGTCTGGAAGATCCAGGAGCCAAAGTTGCATCGCTGATCATGCAGGCATTTGCAAAAAGTTTATAATTCTTAGCATGTGATTTATAAAGATAAAACAGTACATTGTAATAGAGATATTATAGTGTACTGTTTTTAGGAGGTATGTTATGTTAAATTTTCAATATTTTACACCGACCAAGGTTGTATTTGGCAAAGATGCGGAATTGAAGTTGGTCCGTTGGTAAAGGAAGAAGGGTGTAAGAAGTTCTGGTACATTATGGTGGACAAAGTGCTAAAAAGTCTGGACTGTTGGACAGAGTCTGCGAAGCATTAAAGGATTTTGACATTGATTATGTAACACTTGGAGGTGTAGTTCCAAATCCACATCTTTCAAAGTATATGAAGGAATCGAATTATGCAAGAAAGAAGGAGTAGATTTCATTCTTGCAGTTGGAGGAGGAAGTGTTATCGATTCCTGTAAAGCGATTGCGTATGGACTTGGAAATCCAGAGGTTGATGTATGGGATCTGTTTACAGGAAAGGCAAGACCAAAAGCATGTTATCCACTAGGAAGCGTCTTAACGATCGCAGCAGCAGGAAGTGAAATGAGTAATTCTTGCGTTATCACCAATGAAGAAGACCAGCTAGTTATAGTCAATACCTAAAAGACAAAAAATAGATATTTTTATTTTATGTTTTGAAACCTAAAAATGAGTAACTTTAACAAACGTAAATCACTTGGATTTTCGTCAAGAAGCTCCTATGGTTTTATATAGCTGCATTTTTATGCAGCTGCTAAAGCAGCTCTTTGATACTGCTTACAGTGTTCTTCTGGTGACCGAAGCTCAAATGCCTTTTTATCACGAAGAACAGCAAATACGACGTTGCAGACTTTATGCATTACAGCACCGATCGCAACCATCTTAGGTTTTTGTACAGACTTTAATTCGTAATATTTACGGAGGTATGGATTGATGCCCTCTCCATTACGTTTTGTACGAATGGAGGCGAGTGCTACTGCAAAGATAGCACGGCGCGCGATTCTGGAGCCACGTTTGCTCATATGTAACTGAGTGCCAACGAATTTTCCAGATTCATTTACTTCAGGATCTAATCCGAAGTAAGCAAAAAGTTGTTTTGGATTACGGAATGCTGAGAAATCACCTATTTCGCACATGATTGTTACAGCAGTCAGAAAGCCAACACCTGGGATTGTATTTAAAAGTTTAATCTGCTGAATAAACTTCTCGTTTTTGTTGAATGTAATCAACTGCCTAATACGATTCAGTATGGAATCCAAAGCAGAATCAAGCTTTTCAACAAGGTCCAAAGTTAAAGAGATATTGAAGTAGATACTGTCTATTTGACATCCAAATGTCTTTGCAGCATTGGCTGCAGCACAGAGTTTCTCATATCTTTCAGAAGCTTTGGCAAGACCTTTTCGTGAAGCTTTTGATATTTTTTCAATCATGGTCTTCTTATGACCACGAAGTATCTTGTCTGGAGTACCGTACTGGCGAAGAATCATTGTTGAGGTCTTGCCTGTAACATCGCAGAAAATGTCAAGATACTGAGGAAACACGGTATGCAGGTCTCCTTTAAGTTTATTGATGTGAGCAGAACGCTCATCAGTTAAATCGTAATACTTACGGGTAAGGCTACGCAGTTCAAGAACCAGCTTTTCTGGGAACTGTGAAACAGGAACATCTTTTGATAATCCTAGTTTGGCAATACCTTTAGAATCGATTTTATCATTTTTTACTTTTCTGATATTTCCATTCTTAGTAGAATGTGTAATAATAGGATTGATTATGGACGCGTTAAAACCACAATCAACAAGATAGCAGAAGAGTGGGAAATGATAAATCCCAGTGGATTCCAGAAAGGTGCGACTTCTAAGGAATACAGCTCTTCTGCTTTTTTAATTTCAGAAACAGCTCGTTCCAAAGAATCCTTATTATTGTGAGTAATCTTGAAAGGTTTCAAGATCACTGTTTCGTCTGGCGCAAGAATTGTCATAAAGCTAAAAGCTGAACTGACATCAATGCCGACGGAAATATAGTTTTTGTTATGCATTATATGCTCCTTCCGATAGGGTTCCATAAAAAACAATGAATACACTACCTGGCGCGTTATACGGGTATAGCTTAATTGCTCCCAACCAGCTAAAACATAAATTTTCATTGATGGAATGACAGTCTTAAGTTACGGGTATTACTGGACATAAGCCAGATCCCTAGGAGGAATACGTCCTTTTCCCTATCCAATGGAAAATAATACCTTATGTAACAGACATAGTCTAGGAGTGAATAATCATACAAAAATGTATGTAACTTATACACGTATCTATGGTTGGAGTGATTATGGAGGAGAATCCTCTTACCAACCAAGATATAGATTAGAGAATATGATGTGGATGACCTTATTGGTCTATGACTACATCATACCAGGAGGAATAGTACAAATGGCAAAGCTGGTAGCATTTTATTCAAGAGCAGATGAAAATTATTTTGGTGGTTCCATGAAATATATTCAGATTGGCAATACTGAGAAAGCTGCAAAAATGATAGCTGATATGACAGGAGCAGACCTTTTCAAAATCGAGCAAAAGATTCCCTATGCCGCTGATTATAATACCTGCATTGCACAGGCAAAAGAGGATAAACAGACAGGAAAACGACCAGAGATACTAAATCTGCTACAGGACATAGATCAATATGACGAGATTTATCTTGGATACCCGAATTACTGGGGAACCATGCCAATGGCTGTATATACTTTTCTGGAAAGTTATGATTTTACAGGAAAGAAAATTCATCCATTCTGTACGCATGAAGGAAGCGGGTTGTCAAATACGGAGAGTGATATTAAAAAAAAGTGCAAAAGGTGCAGTGATTGAGAAAGGCATTGCGATACATGGAAGCAGCGTAGATCAAGCGAAAGATGTACTTGAAAGATGGATACAGAAATAGAGGTTAGAAAATGGAATGTAAGGAAATACGTGTTGATGTAAGAACTGCGTCAATAAAAGAAGTACAGAAGGGCAACGTCAGACAAAAATATTATTTCAGATTAATCATACAATGCCTTTTACTGATGAATATAATCATTTATTAAAGGAATTGTTTGGAAATAACCTAGGAGATGGGAGTATGATATCACCACCGCTTAATGGAGCATGTGTTGGAAGCGTAAAGATTGGCAGGAATGTATTTATCAATTCTAATCTTCTTGCAATGGCAAGAGGTGGAATAACGATTGAAGACAATGCTATGATTGCTGCAAATGTACAGCTTATTTCCAATAATCATGATCCATATGATTTGTGTACTCTGACTTGTAAGCCTGTTCTGATAAGAGAATATGCCTGGGTAGGAGCTGGAGCTACGATACTTCCGGGAGTATGTATCGGAAGACACGCAATTGTGGGAGCTGGATCTGTAGTGACAAAGGATGTACGGATTATGCAGTAGCAGTTGGAAATCCGGCAAAAGTAATAAAAATGCTTGATAAAGAAAAATTTCAGGAGGACTAAAAAGATGGAAAATATGAAGTTGAATAACAATTTGGAATGTCCAATGCTTGGACTAGGAACTTTTATGTTATCACCAGAGGATGCCTACACAAGTACATTAGAGGCATTAAAAATGGGATATTCCCTAATTGATACAGCAAATGCTTATGTAAATGAGCGTGCAGTTGGAAGAGCAATCAAGGATAGTGGAATTGACAGAAAAAATATATTTCTATCAACAAAAATATGGGCTAGTGAATATGAAAATGAGAATGCTGTAGAAGAAACTCTAGAAAGACTTGGTGTTAATTATGTGGATTTACTTTATATACACCAGCCTGCAGGCAACTGGCTTGCCGGATACAGAATGCTTGAAAAAGCGTATAGAGAGGGCAAAGCAAAATCCATTGGTATCTCGAATTTTGAAGGAAAATATATGGAAGAGTTGGAAACAAAGTGGGAAATTGTACCTCAGTTTATTCAGGTGGAAGCACATCCATATTTCACACAGAAAGAACTTCGTGTAACTTTAGACAAATATGGAATTAAGCTTATGAGCTGGTATCCGCTGGGACATGGAGATACAGCATTAATGAATGAGTTGGTATTTGCAGGACTTGGCAAAAAATATGGAAAAACACCTGCACAGGTTATTCTCCGTTGGCATACTCAGATGGGATTTGTTGTAATTCCTGGAAGTAAAAATGCAGAACACATTAAGGACAATATGGATATCTTTGATTTTGCATTAACAGATGAAGAAATGGAACAGATTGCAAAGCTGGACAAGAATGAAAGATATTATCACCGCACGGATGAACAGCTTGTACAGTTTGCAAACTGGAAACCAGAGTTTGAAAAATAATATGGAGAAAATAGTATGAGCAAAAATGATGTATGGCTTAATCAGTAAAATGGGGAAGTACGGAGCAACTGCTTCCATCTTTTTATCTAGAAGTAGCAGTAAGTAAATCCGAGTAAAATATGGTCAAAAAATCATCGACATCCGACCTACAGCACGTTATAATATAGTTAATCTAATAAGAAAACCAAGTGATCATTGTTACGAAGCTGAATCGTAATGGTGGCCAACTGAGTGAACTCGATGGAACGGAATGGTTATATCCTCCGGGTGCTCCGAGCACCGGACGAGCACCGAAAGGTGCTTTACAGAGATGAAAACAGGTTTTCTTATTTTGACAGGGAGTAACAGAATAGTTAGGAAAACCAAGGATTTCCTTGACTTAGATTGACGAATCATTGTATGTATTTACAGTGGTATCTCGAGCTCCTAAGCGAGGGGTCGGAGGTTCAAATCCTCTTGGCGACGGGCTTCAAAGCGTTCGAAAATATAATATTATTGTATGGGATGCACCGGCTCATGCCTCTTCCTGGCCGTTCCGGTTTGATTTTGACTTGTTTGATAAGGCAAAATGGCTGAATGGGATTCTTGAAAAAGAAGAAATCATAAAACCAATTATAATCGGTCAATCAATGGGAGGATATGTAGGCCAGGCTTATGCACAATTGTATCCTGACCGGCTGGCAGGTTTTATTTCCATTGATTCAGCACCGCTCCAGAGAAACTATGTGACAGCAGTGGAGATCTGGCTTCTGAAAAGAATGGAACCAGTATATGCACATTACCCATGGAAGTTGCTTTTGAAATCCGGAACAAAGGGAGTTGCAACTTCTAATTATGGCAGAAACCTGATGAAGGAAATGATGCTGGTCTATGATGGTGATCAGCATCGTTATGCACAAATTGCCGGGCATGGATTTCGTATTCTGGCAGAGGCAATGGAAAAGGATCTGCCTTATGAAATCAAATGTCCTTCCCTGTTGATATGTGGTACAAAGGATCATGCCGGTTCATGCATAAGGTATAACAGAGAATGGCATCGAAAAACGAAAATTCCTTTAAAGTGGATTGAAGGGGCCGGTCATAATTCTAATACAGATAAACCGGAGATGATCAATAGTTTACTAGAAGAGTTCTTCTCGAATATTTTATGACAGGCAACCTAAAGTTATTTGAATTGAAAAAGTTGGAGGATACACGCATGAAAATTGTAATCATTAATGGAAGTGCCAGAAAAGGAAACACGCTGACAGCAATCAATGCATTTATAAAAGGAGCGTCAGAAAAGAATGAAATTGAAATCATTGAACCCGACAAACTCAACATTGCACCATGCAGGGGATGTGGTGTCTGTCAATGCTCTAAGGGATGCGTCGATAAGGATGATACAAATCCTACAATTGATAAAATTGCTGCCGCAGATATGATTCTTTTTGCTACGCCAGTTTATTGGTGGGGAATGTCAGCACAATTGAAATTAGTCATTGATAAGTGCTACTGCCGTGGATTGCAGTTAAAAAATAAAAAAGTGGGCACGATTGTTGTAGGTGGTTCTCCCGTAGACAGTATCCAGTATGAGCTGATTGATAAGCAGTTTGACTGTATGGCAAAATATCTTTCATGGGACATGCTTTTCAATAAATCATATTATGCAACAGCCAGAGATGAACTTGAAAAAAATAAGAATTCCATGAACGAACTTGAGGGAATCGGAAAAAATTTATAAAGTACACTCCAAATTCAAGTTTGTAACGAAGGTATTTGCGATGAAAGGAATTAAGATTGAGTTATTGGGGATTGCAATAATACCTTTAGGAATTGCTGTGACAACAAATAATTTTTGGGGATATGTCCTAGGTGTTCTTGGATTTGGCGTCGCTGTAGTTGGCTGTTTTCTAAAAGATAATCACTGATAACTTCTTGTTTGAAAAATTGAGAAAACGTAATATTGAACAAAAAAGAAATGCACAGTTCTTAGCTTATCGTGAACTGTGCATTTTTGTAAATAAATACTTTTAATTAGCCGATTACGGCATCCTCTGCTGTAAAATGTTCCAGAGAATTTTCTTTTACCTGAATGCAGATATA
>ENA-OQAS01000114-OQAS01000114.1-human-gut-metagenome-genome-assembly--contig:-NODE-114-length-40939-cov-4.773522_pt1 | contig 40939 bp, 59 predicted proteins | sample MGYA00242733_ERZ504523 | MGnify/ENA primary metagenome ERZ504523 (study PRJEB26092, sample SAMD00036239) | human gut metagenome | host: Homo sapiens | study: EMG produced TPA metagenomics assembly of...
AGCGGGACGCCGGCAGTCCGGTCCTCCAGCCGGTGCTCACGTACACGCTGGAACCGGGGGAGTGCGACATTCACAAATGTCTCGTCGCCCTACGCGAACTGGAGGACGAGGATCCGCTGCTGCACGTCGTCTGGCAGTCTCGCCTAGAGGAAGTGCACCTGCAGTTGATGGGCGCGGTGCAATTGGAAGTCATCCAGCAGATGATGCATGACCGGTTTGGCTTGGATGTTTCGTTCGGTCCGGGCGGCATCCTATATAAGGAGACGATTGCGCATCCGGTCGAGGGCGTGGGGCATTTTGAGCCGTTGCGTCACTATGCGGAAACGCATGTGCTGCTTGAGCCGTTGCCTGCCGGCAGTGGCATGGCATATGCGAGCGTGTGCAGCGAGGATGTGCTCGACCGCAACTGGCAGCGGCTGATTCTGCAGCATTGTCAGGAGCGTGAGCATGTGGGCGTGCTTACCGGCTCTCCAATCACCGATATGAAGATCACGTTGCTGGTTGGCCGTGCGCATTTGAAACATACGGAAGGCGGCGATTTCCGTCAAGCCACGTATCGTGCGATTCGTCAGGGGTTGATGGAAGCGAAGGAGCGCGGCGATTGCCGTTTGCTGGAGCCATGGTATGGCTTCCGGTTGGAGGTTCCGCAAGATATGGTCGGCCATGCGATGGCCGATATTCAGCGTATGAGCGGCTCGTTCGACACGCCTGACGGTGACGGCGAATACATGGTGCTTGAAGGTGAGGCGCCGGTTGCGCAAATGCGTGACTATGCGATGGACGTCAACGCCTACACGCATGGGCGTGGGCATTTGAGTTGCGTATTCGCAGGGTACCGGCCATGCCACAACGTCGATGAGGTGATTGAACAGGCCGCGTACGACCCGGAATCCGACTTGGAGAACACGCCGGATTCGGTGTTCTGTGCACACGGAGCCGGATATCCGGTCAAATGGTACAAGGTCCCCGAATTCATGCACCTCGACTACGCCTGGCACGGCGAAGAGGCGTAAAACATGTAGATAGGCTGTCGACGCCGGACTGTGCAAAGTTCCGCGTGTCGGCAGTTTTTTTAAAAAAACGCGAGTGGAGTAGATGTGTGAGAAAAAGAAAGCCCCACACGAGGTGGGGTTGGTGGAGCGGACAACGGGACTCGAACCCGCGGTCTCAACCTTGGCAAGGTTGCGCTTTACCAACTAAGCTATGTCCGCAAAGAACTTCCGCCGTGAGAAGCGGAAATTCAGTGGGTGATATAGGAATCGAACCTATGACCCCTTCCGTGTGAAGGAAGTGCGCTAGCCGCTGCGCCAATCACCCATGGGATAATTCCACCGGTTTCCCGGCTTCGTTACCCGCTTCGCGTGGGCGATACAAGATTCGAACTTGTGACCCCTTCCGTGTCAGGGAAGTGCGCTACCTCTGCGCCAACCGCCCGAAGCGAGTGCTAACTTACGTGGATTCTCGGCGGAATGCAAATCGTCGGCGTGTCGCGGTTGGTTGGGCGGGCTGCGACACGCGCGTCAATCAGTAAGTGGCACGACGGGGATCTCCATGGTGATCGCATCCGGATCAGTGTCGCCGGAGACGTTGGAATCATTGGGCTCACCGGTGGTGTGGGCTAACGTCAGGCGCATCTGATGCCAAGCCACATTGCCGTGTGTGGAAGCCGACATGCCTTCGTCCATGAATCCCAAGCGGGAGTAAAAGCCAACAAGACGTTCCTTACAAGTCAGCACAATGCCTTTGCGTCCGGCAATCGTCGAATCAAGGATCACACGACGCAGCAGATAGCTGGCGCAACCGCGATGCTGGTAGACGGGAGCCACATCCACGCCGAAAATCATCTGCCAATCACCCTGCTCGTCATGCATGGAAACATCCTCATACATGACATCAGCCAAATCTTTCTCATTGGTCGTCATGCCATTGACGAAACCAACCACGTGCCATCTTCCACGGAAGCGGGGAAGCAGGCGTCGTCATCGGCGTCAGTGTTGATCAAAAGCCAGAAATGTTCCGGATATGTGGCGACGCGTGCGGTCAGGCTCTCGTTCGTTGCGGCCTCCGCAGGCGGGAAGCAGGCAGCCTCCACAGCCTCAATCGCGTCCAAATCCTCCATCGTTGCATGTCGAATGAGCATGTGCATACTCTCTCGCAAGGCATACCCAATCTTTACATTTCGATATGAGCTGACGGCGGAAAGCGCCGACGTGCAATACTGTGGCAAGGATTACCGGGAAGCATTTCTTGAAGGTTGATAAACGCTTATACGAAAAACCGATAACGACGTGGCCTGTTCCGTGATTATCGCGCGGTACGATGGGGCGCGTTCAAGGCTAAAGCTTGGAAACAGCCTGAGAAGGCTTCAAACGATCCGCAGAACATTCGAAAACCTAGCGAGAAAGAGGGGAGCGCGTGTGTTCGACTGGACATTCGTGACGCACTACGCGCCGTTCTTCGTCAACGGTGCGGCGATGACGTTGTTCATTTCCGTATTCGGCATCGTGCTTTCGATTGTGGTCGGTCTCATCTGCGCGGGCATTGAAATCGCACGCATCCAAGTGTTGAAGCAGATTGTGCGCGTCTACATCGAACTCAGCCGCAACACGCCGTTGCTGGTACAACTGTATTTCCTGTATTTCGGTCTGCCGAAGCTTGGCGTTGTCTGGTCCGCGGAACAATGCGCGATCGTGGGACTCGGCTTTCTCGGCGGCTCCTACATGGCCGAAGCGATGCGTGGCGGGCTTGAAACCATTCCGAACGTGCAGCGCGAATCCGCATACGTGCTGGGCCTGAGCCAATGGCAGACGTTGAGCCGCGTGGTGATCCCGCAGGCCATCGGCACGTCCATCCCAGGCATTGTGGCCAACGTGATCTTCCTGATCAAGGAATCGTCCGTTGTGTCGGCCATCGCGCTCGCCGATGTGATGTACATGGCCAAGGATCTGATCGGCATGTACTACAGCACGTACGAATCGTTGCTGATGCTGGTCGTCGCGTACTTGGTGATTCTGCTGCCGATTTCATTGTTCGGCACTTGGCTGGAACGGAGGTTCGACTATGAGCGGCGCTGAGATTCTGCTCGAGCCGGGCGTGTTCCCGCGCCTGCTGCAGGGCCTGTGGGTTACGGTGTGGATCGCCGGCGTTTCGGTGGGCCTTTCCGTTCCGGTGGGATTGGTCGTCGGCTGGCTGATGACGATGAAGAATCCGTCATCCGTGTGCTGACCAGGATTTATTTGGATTTCATTCGCATCATGCCGCAATTGGCGTTGCTGTTCATCGCGTTTTACGGTTTCGCCCGTGCGTGGAATTGGAATTTGGATGCGACCGGCGCATGCGTGTTCGTGTTCGTGCTGTGGGGCGGCGCGGAATTGGGCGATTTGGTGCGTGGCGCGCTTGAGTCGATTCCGAAAGCCCAGTATGAGTCCGCGTATGTGCTTGGGTTGAGTGGCTGGCAGACGTTCGTCGCAGTGATTCTGCCGCAAGCGTTGCGTAGGCTTCTGCCGGCTTCGGTGAATCTGGCGACACGAATCGTGAAAACGACGTCGTTGGCCGTGCTTCTCGGCGTGGTCGAGGTCATCAAAGTGGGTCAACAGATCATCGACGCGAACCGTTTCCAATACCCGACCGGAACCTTGTGGATCTACGGGGTGATTTTCTTCATGTACTTCATCGTGTGTTGGCCGCTGTCCATCGTGGCCCGCCGACTGGAAAAGAGGTGGTCGCATGACTGACGCAGCGGGCAAGCAGACTCAGGCAGGCCAAGCAAGTCTTGGGATTGCGCATTTGGTCAAGCAGTACGCCAATGCCGACAGGCCGGTGCTGAACGATATTTCGTTCGACGTGCCGCATGGCAAGGTGTTTGTGATCGTTGGGCCTTCCGGTTCCGGCAAATCGACGTTGTTGCGCACCATCGCAGGCCTTGAGCCGATTCAGGGCGGCACCATTTCGCTCAACGGCGAAGTGATCGAAACGGGCAAGCCGGGCACTGAGTCCGCTGGACGCAGCAAGCGCAGTAGCGAACTACGCACCCGCGTTGGCATGGTGTTCCAAAGCTACGACCTGTTTCCCAACAAAACCGTGCTTGGCAACATCACACTGGCGCCGACCTTGGTGCAGAAGCGAGATAAGGCGAAGTCGAGCAGGAGGCGATCAGGCTTCTGGAACGCGTCGGCCTTGCCGACCGCAAGGATTCCTGGCCGCACGAGCTTTCCGGCGGCCAGCGTCAACGCGTGGCCATCTGCCGTGCGCTGATCCTGCATCCGGAAGTGCTGCTGTTCGACGAAGTCACCGCCGCGCTCGATCCGGAAATGGTGCGCGAAGTGCTCGACGTGATGCTCGAACTCGCCGATTCCGGCCAGACCATGCTCATCGTGACGCACGAAATGCAATTCGCGCGAGCCATCGCCGACCAGGTGATCCTGCTTGAAGATGGCGGCATTGTGGAACGGTCCGACGATGCCGAACGATTCTTCACCAATCCGACCACCGAACGTGCCAAGCAGTTCCTGCATACGTTTGAATTCGACCGGCACCGCAAGTCCGCCGATCAATCCGAATAATCAAGACAAATGGCGAGAATCGGCGAAACCCAAGATTTGATAGCAGTCATCTTTGCAAGAGAGGAGAAACCATGACCGCATCAATCGTCAACAAAACATTCAAGAGCATCGTGGCCGCATCGGCCGCGTTGATCATGGCAGCCTCCGTGGCTGCTTGCGGTCGTCCGCGGCCACTCCGAGCGACGAAGGCTCCACGGGTAGCGATTCCAGTTCCAGCAGCAGCGCCACCGCCCGCACTCTGGATGAGATCAAGAAGTCCGGCAAGCTCAAGGTCGCCGTGTTCTCCGACAAGGCTCCGTTCGGCTACGTCGACAAGGACGGCAACTATGCCGGCTACGACGTCTACTTCGCCGAGCGCTTGGGCAAGGATCTTGGCGTAGACGTTGAATACACCTCCGTTGACGCCGCCGCCCGAGTCGACGTGCTCACCTCCAACAAGGTCGACATCACGCTGGCCAACTTCACCGTCACCGACGAGCGCAAGGAGAAGGTCGACTTCGCCAAGCCGTACATGAAGGTGGCGTTGGGCGTCGTTTCCCCGGAAACGCCGAAATCACCGACGTTGACCAGCTCAAGGGCAAGACCCTGATCGTGACCAAGGGCACCACCGCCGAAACCTTCTTCGAGAAGAACTACCCCGACATCAAGCTGCAGAAGTACGACCAGTACGCCGATGCCTACAACGCGCTGCTCGACGGTCGTGGCGACGCCTTCTCCACCGACAATACCGAGGTGCTCGCATGGGCCAAGTCCAACAAGGCTTCAAGGTCGGTATCACCGAACTGGGCGATAAGGACACCATCGCTGCCGCAGTGCAGAAGGGCAATAAGGAATTGCTTGACTGGATCAACGACGAAATCGACAAGCTTGGCGATGAAAACTTCTTCCACAAGGATTATGAGGAGACGCTGAAGCCGGTGTATGGCGACGAAGTCGATCCTGATGAAATCGTGGTCGAAAAAGGTGTGGTCGACTGATAACTAGTTAATCAAACTAAATATTTTGAACCTTCCGTCGCTTCAGGCGGAGGGTTTTTCTATATTCAGATAATCATATTTACATACAAATATATGATTGCTGATAACGCTATATAAAAAACAATTATTACGATTCGCGCCTTCCATAAAAAGCGTATATAGCCACGCCGATGTTGCTATGTTGTTTTTCCGATATCTTGTGATTGTCTGCTTGAAAAACAAGCGAGATGTTTTACGAGAGAGGAGCGCGGAACATGAAGTACGCAGTGATCGGTGCCGGCGGAATGGGCATCCAGTACGGTGTGCTGCTGCAGGAATTCGCGCACAAAGACGTCGACTTCGTCGATACATGGAAGCCGAACGTCGAGAAGATCCGCGAGCTGGGCGGTGCTACGTGTCGCAAGACGGTGAAGACCGCCATCTCGTGCCGATCAACGTGTACTATCCGGAGGAATACGCCGGCCAGCCGGACGTGTGGATCGTGTTCCTCAAGCAGATGCAGCTTGACGGCGTGCTCAAGCGCTGCGCCCATCTGTTCAATGAGAAGCAGATCGTGTTCTCCGCCATGAACGGCTATGGACACTTCGAAAAGCTCAACGAATACTTCTCCACAGACCGCATTTACGGCGGCACCGCACTGATCGGTGCCTACGTGTACGGCCCCGGCGATTTCAACTTCACCGGCGGAGTACATGCCAAGGCCATGAACCTGTGTGCCTACGCGGATGATGTGACTGACGAGGTGCGCAAACACGAGCAGGCGCTGTACGAGGATTTCGCAACGGCCACGCTCAACCCGACCATCGTGGACAACTTCATCGGCATGTGCATGGCGAAAATCGTATTCAACTCGGTGCTGAACACGTTGTGTACCATGTACCAGATTCGTTTCGGCGAATTCCATGCGCATCCCGGCGCGCGTTGCTCACCGAACAGCTGGTCGATGAAGCCTACAGTGCGGCCGAAGCAGCCGGATACCAACTGTTGGGCACGCGCGAAACGGAAGTCGAAACCATTCTGCACACTGCGGGCGTGGCGCATCCGCTGCACTATCCGTCCATGTATCAAGACCTGACCAAGGGACGTCCAACGGAAGTCGACTACATCAACGGCTATATCGCCAAAGTCGGACGCGAGCATGGCTACGAATGCAAGCTGCACGAATTCCTAACCCGCGAAGTGCATCTCGCCGAACAAGCCTTCGCCATCCACAATCCAGACATCGTCGCACAGGCCAAAGCGACGTCGAAGCCAGTAAGCCGGTAACGGAATAATCGTATTTTTTCAAAACAAGTAGGAGAGGGAAAACAACCATGACCATCGCTATTTTCAAGAGGCCGGACGGCATCAAACGAATCGTTGCAGCAGTACTTGCCGCTGCAACACTTATTTCCGTTGCGGCATGCGGTTCCGGCAACAGCGCATCCGCATCCAAGGAAAGCCTGAACACCACGAAGGGCAAAACCACCACAATCACCGTCGGCGTGTGCGCAGGACCATACGGCGACATGGTCGACAAGGTCATCGCGCCACTGCTGAAGGATGACGGTTTCAAACTGAAGACCAAGCTGTTCAACGATTATGTGCAGCCCAATAAGGCACTTGCATCTGGTTCCATTCAGGCGAATCTTTTCCAGCATGGCAATTATCTGAAGAAGTTCACCGCCGACAACAATCTCGACCTGACCTCCCTTGGACAGACCCCAACCCTTGGCTTGGGCATCTATTCCAACAAGTACAAGTCCATCGATGATATCGAAGACGGAGCTACGGTCGCAATCGCGAACGATGGCTCTAACCTGGCACGTTCTCTCGGCGTGCTCCAGCAGCAGGGTCTGGTGACGCTCAAGGGCGAAGTCGATGCCACCAAGGCTACGGTCAACGATATCGCATCCAATCCGAAGAACCTCAAAATCAAAACGATCGATGCTGCACAGCTGGCCCGTTCCTTGGACACCGTTGATGTGGCTCTGGTGCCGGGCAACTACTCTTGGGCTGCTGATCTGAAGCCTGCCGATGCGCTCGCCATGGAAAAGCAGGATGATGGCGTGATCGAAGTGTTCGTGGTCCGTACCCAGGACGTCGATTCCGACTTCGGCAAGGCCGTCAAGAAACTGCTCGTCAGTCAGAAATTCAAGGACGCCATCGCCAAGAGCGAGTTCAAGGATTTCGGCAAGCCGACCACTTGGTGACCGCTGCAGCGCGGCGATAGGTAATATGCAAAGGCCCGTATGAATTGGAAAACTCATACGGGCTTTATGTAAACGAGATTCATCAAACGAAACGTATCGAACGAACGTAAACACGTACTTGAACGGAATGAGGAACGAACCATGAGCGTTATTGAACTCAACGACGTGTCCGTGACCTTTCATGAAGGCGGACGAACCGTCGAAGCGGTCAAACATGTGAACATCAGCGTGGAAAAAGGCGAAATCTTCGGCATCGTGGGCTTCTCCGGAGCAGGCAAATCCACGCTGGTGCGCACCATCAACCTGCTGGAACGACCGACGGGAGGTCATGTGGTGATCGACGGCAGCGACATCACCGCACTCAAAGGCGGTCAGCTGCGCGACCTGCGCAAGAAAATCGGCTTTATTTTCCAAGGATTCAACCTGATCACCAATGTCACGGTCGGCAAGAACATCGAATTCGCGCTGAAAGCCGGCGGATATCCGAAAGCGCAATGGTCGGAACGCATCCGCGAACTGCTGGCACTGGTCGGTTTGGAAAACAAAATCGACAGCTACCCGTCAAGCCTGTCGGGCGGGCAAAAACAGCGTGTATCCATCGCACGTGCGCTCGCCAACAAGCCGGAAATCCTGCTGTGCGATGAAGCTACCAGCGCACTTGACCTGGAAACCACGGAAGGCATTCTGGCGCTTCTGCAACGCATCAACTGCGAACTGGGCATTACCATCGTGTTCATCACGCATCAGCTTGACGTGGCGAAGCAGATTTTCGACCGAGTGGCCGTTATGGAAAACGGTGTGGTAGTGGAGCAAGGCAACACCTTCGACGTGTTCAGCACGCCGAAGCATCCGACCACCAAAGCGTTGGTGGAATGCTATCTGGCATTGCGGTGCCGCCGCAGCTGGTGCCGTCGCTGCCGGCCGGCACCATCGTGGAACTGCGATACAAGGGGGATGCGGCACTCGAACCGCTCATCAGCCGGGTCGCGCAGGATTACGGCGTGAGCATCGACGTGCTGCATGCGAATGTGGAGTATTTCGGTTCGCAGGCCATCGGCATTCTGATTGTGCTCGTTTCTGGCGCGGGGGAGCCGCTGGTGCAGGCGTTGAATACGTTGAGAACGCATGTGTTCAGCTATCGGGAACTTGATCGTGGGCAGCTGGTTGTGGCCGCCGAAGCTGCGGATAATCAGGAGGCGTGAGAACAATGGAAGAAACTCTGGAAATCCTTCAAGACAATCTCGGTCAGGCGTTGATCGACACGGCATACATGGTTGTGGTGTCGGCGATTATCGGCGTGGTGTTGGGCACGTTGGTGGCGTTGCTGCTGTATTTGACCGAAAATCGTTTGTTCACGCCGAATCATGCGTTGAACGTTATTGTCGGTTTCATCGTCAACGCGATTCGTTCGCTGCCGTTCCTGATTCTCATGGTGGTGCTTATTCCGGTTGCGCAATTGATTCTGGGTGATCCTTACACGCCGACAGGTGGCGCAATTTCCCTGTCGATCGCAGCGGTGCCGTTCTTTGCGCGAATCGCGGAAAGCGCGTTTTCCGAAGTTGATCCGGGCTTGCTTGAAGCTGCCATCTCCACTGGTGCCACCACACGCCAAATCATTGTGGATGCGGTATTCCCTCAGGCCTTGCGTCGTTCATTCGTGGTGTGGTGCTCACCATTATTTCACTGATTGGCTATTCCGCAATGGTCGGAACGATCGGCGCTGGCGGCATCGGCGATATGGCCATTCAATACGGCTATAACCGTTACGAAACCGGTGTGCTCGTCGTGATTGTTATTATTCTGATCGTCATTGTGCAGATCATTCAATGGATCGGCGATTGGTTCGCACGCAAGGTGACGCACTGATGGTTGCGTATATGCGTGAATGTGCGCATATACAGTCGCACGATGATAGGGAGGGTTGATGAATGACTTCGTATGTTTCTCCTGTTGCGTTCACTACGGTGGCGCAGTCGATTCCGCCGAATGTGTTCGCCGATATGGATCGCAAAGTGGCTGCCGCGGTTGCGGACGGGGCCGACGTGATCGACCTGGCCAAAGGCAATCCGGATGCGTTCCCCGCTGACTTCATTCGAGAAGTGGCCAAAAAGGCGGTTGACGATCCGGCCAATGCCCGTTATTCGCCGTTCGATGGCAAGCCGAGTTTTCTGCAGGCTGCCGAACAGTGGTATCGCAACACGTATGGTGTTGAGGTTGATTGGAAAACACAGCTTTTTGCCGTGGAGGGCGCGGTTGATGGTCTCGCGGCGCTGTTCGCCGTGCTTGTTTCGCCGGGCGATGCTGTGGCATATGCGGATCCGTATTACCCCTCGTATCATTGCATGACGGTGATGAGCCGTGCCGAGGAGGTTCTGCTGCCGTCACTGCCAGAGCGCGGCTTCCTGCCGGACTTGGATGCGGTGCCTGCGCAAGTGTGGAATCGTGTGAAAGTGCTGGTGCTCAACTATCCGAACAATCCGACGGGTGCGCAGGCTCCGCGTGGGTTTCTGCAACGTGCCATCGATTTGGCTCATGAATATCATTTCGCGATCGTGCAGGATTTCGCTTATGCGGGATTGGGGGTCGATGCGCAGCAAATCAGCATACTGTCGCTGCCGGGTGCCTTCGATGTTGCGGTGGAAGTATGCTCGCTGTCGAAAATGTATGCGATGGCCGGCTGGCGTGCCGGTTTCATCGCGGGCAACGACGACATTGTGTCTCATGTGAAGCAGTACCACTATCAAATGGGTTCCATGGTTACGTCCAGCATTCAAGACGCGGGCACTGTGCACTGCTGTCGGATCAGAGCTGTGTGGCCGAACTTGCGGAACGGTATGTGTCTCGTCGCGAAATCGTGGCAGGTGGATTGCGTGAAGTCGGACTTGATGTTTTCGATTCAGACGGTGGCATCTACGCTTGGGTGCATGCTCCTGAAGATCAGACGGGTGAACAGTTTGCCGACATGCTGTTGGAACGTGCGGCCGTCGCCGCGCTGCCGGGCATGTGTTTTGGCAAAGTGGGCAAGGATTACGTACGATTCAGCCTGCTTAAATCCGAGGACCAGTTGCGTGAGGCTGTGCGCCGGGTGGCTGCTGTGCTAGCGTAATTTTTCCTGCGTAGCCTTTTATGTATGAACTGGCGATTGCGGTGCGGTGCCTTGCCTCTCCGCCGTTTGATAGCTGCTTACAAGAAAATGTTATGGCGATTCGCGCGTTCTATAGCAACGTTGATAAGGTGCGGCGCGCGTTGAAATGCAGGATGCGGTTTAGTGGGTACCAGCGACCGCGTGAATGGCACGCGGCAATGAACCACAACCCAAGGGGGTGCGCATCATGACCAGATTCAACACTCAGTTTGTCCACGGACTGCCGGTCAACGATAACAACACCGGAGCCGTGAACCCGCCGACTACGAAGCGCTTGATGCCGCTGTTTCCGGGCACTCCGCCAAGGGACCCGCGCATGGTTGTCCGGCGAAGGCCGTGTATTTCGAAGTTCTTACCAATCCGTTGCTGCAGGTCAACAATGTGACGAAGATTGCTGAAATCGCTCATCGCTATGGTGCGATTTCCATTGTCGACAACACATTCGTTACCCCGTATCTGCAGCTGCCGCTCGACCAAGGTGCCGACATCGTCATCCATTCCGCTACCAAGTATCTGGCCGGCCATTCCGAAGTCAACGCCGGTCTTGTGGTGGTCAAGGACGACGGGTTGGGCAAACGTGTCTACTTCGCGCAGAATCGTTTGGGTGGCGTGCTTGCGCCGAACGAATGCGATTCGGTGCGTCGTGGTATTCAGACGCTCGCCCTGCGCATGGACCGCCAGCAGGAGAACGCGCGTGCGATCTCCAGCTATCTGTTGCTGCATCCGCTGGTAAAATCCGTGCATTATCCGGGATTGTCGGGGCATGAGTATGAGATTTGGACATTGTTCAGGAAGTTGCGGATGAGGTGACGGTAATGAAAGACGGCCATCTTGTCGAATATGGAGCTGTCGGTTCCGTGTTACGACACCCTAAAGATGCGTATACGAAGATGTTGCTTGAGGCATCGCCTAAATTTGATGAGATTAATGCCTCGTAAGGAGTGATTTTATGATTGACAATGCGGCAATTGATTTCTATGGAGCCGACTGGTGCGGCGACTGCCATCGAGCCAAGGCAGCATTAGACCGTTTCGGGGTCGCCTACAGCCTTCATGATATCGAGCATGAGGATGGTGCTGCAGAGAAGGCCATTGCGATCAGCGGACAACAGCACATTCCCGTGATTCGGTTCGCCGATGGCTCATGGCTGGTGGAGCCTTCGGCCACGCAGTTGCAAGCCAAATGCAAGGAACTCGGCCTGATCTGATTCAACATTGCGTATGCCATCTCACGAGTCGGACAAGGAGAATTGTCTCCTGTTCGGCTCGTAGACGTATGTGGGTCGGCTTCCGGACGGTCGATGTCCGGCTTCCGAATGGACTTTGCCCAACTCGCGGACATTGTCTGCACGTGATTGCATTCTTTGGTAAGTTTTTGCTTGGGTTCGGCAATGGTTGCAGAACCTACGGAAAGCCGTCAATCAACAGGCTTTCGAGAGAAAACCAAAGAAGGGAGTAATGTCATGCCGTTCCTTATTACGCTCCTTGTCATTGCACTTATCGTCGCGTTCCTGTTCCTGTCCACGTTGTTTATCGTGCCGCAGCAGCAGGCCTATATTATTGAGCGTTTCGGCAAATTCAACAAGGTGCAGTTCGCCGGCATTCATATTCGAATCCCGTTCGTGGACCGTATCGCCATGAAAACCAACATGCGCGTCAATCAGCTTAATGTGCAGTTGGAGACCAAGACGCTTGACAATGTGTTCGTCACGGTGGTGGCGTCCACTCAGTTCCGTGTTGACCCGAGCAATGTGGCCACCGCATACTATGAGCTGCGTGATCCGGCTGGTCAGCTGCGTTCCTACATGGAGGATGCGCTGCGTTCCGCCATTCCTGCATTGTCTTTGGACGATGCCTTCTCCCGTAAGGACGATGTGGCCTTTGACGTACAGAAGACCGTCGCAACGAAATGTCCCGCTTCGGTTTCACTGTGGTCAAGACGCTGATCACTGCCATCGATCCGAGTCCGCAGGTCAAGAACGCCATGGATTCCATCAACGCTGCCCAGCGCGAGAAGGAGGCCACCCGTCAGCGCGCCGAAGCCCAGCGTATTCAGATCGAGACCCAGGCGGCAGCCGAGGCTGAGAAGACCCGTCTTCAGGGTGAAGGCCAGGCCAACTATCGTCGTGAGATCGCCAATGGTATCGTCGACCAGATCAAGAGTCTGCAGGCAGTCGGCATGAACGTGAACGACGTGAACAATGTGGTGTTGTTCAACCAGTATCTCGACACCATGCGTAATCTCGCCTCGTCGCAGAATGCGAAGACGGTGGTGTTGCCGGCTTCGACGCCTGGCGGTTTCAACGAGATGCGCGACCAGATCACCCAGGCCATGATGTCCGCGGACGAAGCTGCGAAATAGTCGCAAAATAGCCGTGCCGATGCTCTGCATCGATGACAAGATGACCTTCGTATTCGTGTTGTGCGAATTCTTGCGCCAAAGTGCTTTTTCCAACACGTCGTGCTCCCTCAATAATAAGCATGGCGCGCTTGCCATTCGACGGGCTTTTCCAAGCCATGAGTGTTTGATATGCCTTGCGCCTGAAGAGCATGGTGTACTCCTTGAAAATTAAGGCATTTACACGAAATGCAGAGTAAGGACAGCGCGTTTTATACACGAAATGCAGAGTGTCGATACGGGGCGAGGATGTTTCGCTGACGTTCCAGAGGCATGAAGAATCCCTCCTTTCGAGACGGCCGCTTATATGTGACGGAGAGCGCGGCGGTGAAAGGAGGGATTATTGTTTGGCGCGTTGCCGTACCGCAACGCACGTCTATGTGATTGGCCTGTCGGCAATGACCGTGTTTTGCGCACGCATGTCATACGTTTCGGCGTATGTCACGCCATGCTGACAAGACCTTCCCTGGAGTTTGAATTCGGCAGTGAGCAGTTCATCGCATGTGATTCAAGCAGGTGAAGCTGTTTCTGCAGGTCCATGACTTTCTTTTCCAGCCATTTGATGGTCATGGCTTGGGTGATCACCAGCAGATCGCGCTGCCCGGAATCGGATTTGTTTGCCAACGTCTGTGCTTCAAGCATGATTTTCGGATCGGCTTTCCAACGGGCGATCGCGCGTTCGATGCGCTTGCCTCCCATGATTTTCGGATCAAGACCTGCGCTGGCGAAAATACTGGTAGGACCGTTGCCGCGCAGATATTGCGCCATGCAACGCACCTGAAATTCCTTCGAGTACGTGATGCGGTCCATGGAAGCTCGCTCCACCGCGGGCAGGGTGTTCAGGTAATACACCTCGGTTTGAGTAAAACGACGACGCATGATGGTTCCCCTTGTGTGATATGCGGATGACGCTTCCGACAACGTCATCCGAATGTCTGCCTCGTTGTTTTCATTCTATTTTTGCGAGATTCGGGGATTTTGCCGTCTGGCACGAAACGAAGTGTTTTTGGCACGAAACGAGAAAACCACCCTAGTTAGGGTTGTTTTAGGAGGATGTGAGACGGGGGTCTGTGCTTCTCGGGGTATTCCCCTAAGGGATGCAGGGAACTGGAAAACGGTATAAACTCGGTTGTGGGACAGACGTATTGACGCCGTGTGGGGGAGGGCAATGAAGACTATGACAGATCATGAAGGGCAAGAGTCGATGGCGGGGACGCGCAGACCCATCATCGAAGTCAAGAATCTGCGTAAGGAATATCCGGTGCTCGATGAAACCGTCGTGGCGCTGGAACGCATCAATCTCACCATTCCGCAAGGCAGATCTGCTGTATCTACGGCGAATCCGGTTCTGGCAAATCCACTCTGCTGAACCAGCTAGCAGGCATGGAAAAACCGACCAAAGGCGGCGTGCGCATCGGGGGAGTGCCCATTTCTCGGTTGAATGAACGGCAATTGGCGGAATTCGGCAAAAACATCTTGGTTTCGTATTCCAGTCATACAACCTGCTTCCCAATCTGACTGCCGTGGAAAACGTGGCAATGCCGCTGATGTTCCAAGCATGCCGAAAAACAAGCGTGAGGCAATCGCCAAGAAAATGCTGAAACGAGTAGGGCTCGGCAAACGCATGAACACTACCCGACGCAAATGTCGGGCGGACAGCAACAGCGTGTCGGCATCGCGCGAGCGTTCGCAGCCAGACCGCAAGTCGTATTCGCCGACGAACCGACCGGCAACCTCGACTCCAAAACCAAAACCGACGTGATGAACATGATCTGCGCGTTCGCTCGCGACCTCGACCAAACCATCGTGCTCGTCACCCACGATGACAATATGGCGCAATATGCCGACCGTATCGTAACGCTACTTGACGGACGCATCATCGATGACCGTCTGATGAACAACGCGTGACGGCAGAGAAGAGAAGGAAATTCCATGAGTAACAGCAACCATTCCGCAAAATTCATCAACATGCTCATCGCATTGATGGCGTCCATCGCCATCGCGCTGACCTGCATTGTGCCGACGGCGCTCGCCGAAGACGGTGATGGCACTGACGACAACAACAACGGCGGCTCCACCGTGCAGCCGGCCGGTCCGGTGCCGAACATCATCATCACCAACTTCACCTATGGCGACGGTTCCGTGGCGGTCGGCACGAATTTCGATCTTGGCTTCACCTTCCAGAATATGGGCAAGGTGGCGGTCGGCAATATGGTCGTGACCGTTGACGGTGGCGAGAATTTCGCCATTTCCGGCGGTACGAACACGTTCTATTACGATTCGCTGTGGGCGGGCTATTCCCTGACCCAGACCGTGCCCATGCAGGTGCTGTCGAGTGCGAAGAACGGCGCGCAGGGCATCGATATCAACTTCAAATACGAGTATGTCGATGGCGGCACCCGCAATTCCAACACTTCGGATATCAAGATTTCCGTACCTGTTTCGCAGCCCGACCGTTTCGAACTGGGCGATCCCGTGCTTCCAGACGCCATCAATGCGGGCGAGGAATCCACCATTCCATGGAATACGTGAACAAGGGCAAGGGGGATGTATCCAATGTCGAAGCGTCCATTGAGGGTGACGGCATCACCGCCACGCAAGCCACGCAGTATATCGGCAATGTGGCGTCCGGCGCTTCTGGTTCCATCGGATTCGCTTTCACTGCGGATGCGGCCGGCGAATATGATGCCAAACTGAAGGTGACGTACGAGGATGCCGACGGCCAGCAGCAGACCAAGGAATCGCCGGTGAAGATTACGGTGTCTGAGGCTCCGGCTCCCGCCGATCCCGGTATGGATGTTGACCCGCAGGAAAATCAAGGCATTCCGACTTGGGTGTGGATTGTCGTTGCCGTGGCTGTCGTTGCCGTGATCGCCATTGTGGTTGTGGTGGTTGTGCGTCGCCGCAAGAAGCGAAGAAGGCTGCCGAGGATGACGATTGGGATTGGGATCCCTCCGATTCGCATGCAGGTGCTGATGATGGTGCGGCTAATACGGCTGGTGCCATTGACGCGCCGACCAGGTGATTGATTCCGTGCCCTCCGCCAAGGAGTGAGCATGCGATTTTCGGATATTGCACGTTCATGCACGCAGAATCTGCTGCGTCGCAAATCGCGTACGATTCTTACGGTACTTGGCGTGATCGTCGGCTGCTGTTCGATCGTGCTCATGATTTCCATTGGCCAAGGCATCAACGAACAGAACGAGCAGATGCTCAAAAACATGGGCAACCTGAACGACATCACCGTATATGCGGACGGCGGAGGTTCACATTCCACGGCAACGTCATCCAGCGTGAGCGGTGCCGACGGCGAACAGGCGAAACTCGACGATGACGCCGTGCAGAATTTCCGCAGCATTGCCGGTGTGGCCGGAGTGCTTCCTCAGAAAACGATGTCATACAGTGTGGATGCCACGCAAGGAGCTGGCTCCCGGTACGTGTCGCAATATGTCAACGTGGTGGGAGTCGACGCCACGCAATTGGAAGAATCCGGCTATAAATTGGCCAGCGGACGTCTTCCGATGCGTGCCGGCGAAGTGTTGGCGGGCAAATCCTTCGTGTATTCGTTCTACGACAAGTATGCGTCAGATCCGAGCAATCATCGTATAGAAGCGGGCGGTTATTACTGCGATGAGCACGGTTGCGCCCAATCCGAAGGCGAAGACCCGTTCTTCGATATGCTGAACTCCAAAATCACGTTGATTACCGGAGCCAACTATCAAAGTCCCGACGACTACCGCAAGGTGGGCGGCGGATCCGTGGCGCCATCCGATTCCGGCAGTGGTGAGAGTCCCACCATTACCATGCCATACACGGTGGTGGGTGTCATTGATTCCTCCGCCAACAACTATGATGCGTTCACTTCCGGCATTGTGATGAGCATCGACGATATGAAAACGTTGAACGCCAAAATATCGGGGGATACCAAGACCAACATGTCAAGCAAGGTCGTTTACGATCAGGTATTGGTGCACACCCAAGACATCAAAGACGTTGCCGACGTTGAAGCGCAAATCAAGGGCGCCGGTTATCAGACTTCCTCGTTTGAGCAAACGCGTAAGGAGATCGAAAAGCAGTCGCGGGGCATCCAGTTGGCTTTGGGCGGCATCGGCGCGGTGTCGTTCTTCGTTGCCGCGATTGGTATTGCCAACACCATGATTATGTCGGTGTCGGAACGTACTCGCGAAATCGGCATTATGAAGGCTCTTGGCTGCTATGTGCGCGATATTCGCATGATGTTCCTGTGCGAGGCTGGTGCGATCGGCCTTGTCGGCGGTGTGATCGCTTGCTTGATTTCCGCGATTGGTTCGATAGGCATCAATATGGCGTCTTTGGGTGGATTCAGCATTGAGAATATCGGCAAAGCGATTATGGGCGGCGAGATGTGACTCGCATTTCGGTGATTCCGTGGTGGCTTTTTGTGGTGGCCATGCTGTTTTCGATCGCCGTTGGTGTGGTAGCAGGTTTCGGCCCGGCCAATAAGGCTGTGAAGATTCCCGCTTTGGATGCCATCAAGAATGATCAGTGATTGCTGATTACAGATCGCTGATTTATAGATTGGCGGGGAATGGTCCACAGATATACCGATCATTCCCGCCAATTCGCTTATGTATCGATTATTCGCTGAGAATACCGCGGATTCGAGAGACGATGGTTTCTGAAGTCAATCCGTAACGTTCGTTAAGCTCGCCAAGAGGCACTCGGTCGGTGAACTCTTTGGCTGCGCCGAAATTCAGCACACGAACGTGAGAAGCCTTGGTATTACTGGAATTGGCATAAAATGCGGTGACTTTCTCACCCCATCCGCCTTCTAGCTGGCCATCTTCCAACGTAACAACCAAACGATGCCCATCGGCAAGCATCGCCAGTAATTCGGCATCCATCGTGGAATATTGCAATGCGTCAACAAGCGTTGCGGTAATCGCAGCATGTTCTTCATCATTTTCGGCCAGTGCCGACGTAATTTCGGCAGCCAACGGCATGGTATTGCCGAGTCCAAGAATCGCCACATCTGCCGGGCTGAACGATCTGATAGCGGGCGAACGGGCATGCTCCGGCAATATTGACGGCTGGATCATGCTCTTCGGCACGCTGCAACGGGTCGAACGCCATATCGGCGGCACGTTCAAGTGCGAGAATCTGCTCGCCGGGCATACGAATCGCCACCACGCCATGTTCGGACGGGCCGGTAGCCCAAGCCAACATGTCAAGCATCTGTTCGCCGCTCGCGGGAGCCAAACAGGTCACGTCGGGAACATTGGCGAACATCGTCATATCGAATGTGCCCGAATGCGTATTGTCCGCGCCGGAAATTCCCGCGCCGAAAATCAGCAGCGTGGCGGGAACATGATTCAATGCCAACTCTTGCTGCAGCTGGTCGAACGTGCGTTGGAAGAACGTGGCGGAAGTCACAAGCACCGGGCGTCCGCCAGCCCTGGCGATACCCGCGGCGAACGCGGCGGCATGTTCTTCCGTGATACCGGTATCGACGTAGTGGGCGCCGGCACGTTCACGAAAATCTCGGGTGATGCCATTCGATCCGGGGGTTGCGGGGGAGATGACCACCAATCCCGGCTCATTGTCGAAACGACGTTCCAGCGATGCCATGGCCATTTCGCCATAATATTTGCGTGCGTCGAGCGGTTTGCCGAGCGAGGCCTCCGGATCCTGCCAATGGTTGGCCTCGCATTGGCCCGCATGAGGTTGAGGATTGGTCTGATTGCAGCCATCCGAACCATTGTCGGCTTCCGTTTCGTCATTGAAGCCCAAGCCTTTGGTGGTGTGGATATGCACTACGATCGGGTGGTCAATGTCTTTGACCTCGTTCAGTACTTCCACCAGCGCGTCAACGTCATTACCCTGCTCCACATAGCGGTAGTCCAAGCCGAATGCTTTGAACAGATTCAGTTCGGCCATGCCATTCGACGTACGCAACTTGGCAAGCTGCCCGTACATACCGCCGAAATCCTCAGCGATCGACATTTCGTTGTCGTTGACGATGATGATGAGATTACCGCCCTGTTCGGCCGCATTGTTCAGCCCCTCGAACGCAATGGCCGAACTCAGGATCCATCGCCGATAATGGCGATAACATTGCCGATAGTGCTTTCGCCGGCGGCGCAGCGCTGCATATCGCGGGTTTTGGCAAGACCGCAGGCCAGAGAAATCGAAGTGCCGGTATGGCCGAGCACAAAGGAATCATGTTGCTTTCCAGCGGATTCGTGAAACCGGTCACCTCATCAAAACGAGATTGGTCCAAGTATGCTTCGGCGCGGCCGGTAAGCATTTTGTGCACGTAGCTTTGGTGCGACACGTCGAAAATGAAACGGTCGCGGGGCGAGTCGAACACGCGGTGCAATGCCACAGTGAGCTCCACCACGCCAAGATTCGAGCCGATATGCCCGCCATGTTTTTTGCCGTAGTCGAGCAGCGTGGCGCGGATTTCGAGGCATAGATCGCGTAATTGCTGGGCTGAAAGGGCATGTACGTCCGCCGGAGTGTGAATCGAACTCAAAATGCCAGCGGTCATCGTGCGCAATCACCCTTCCCTACGATCAGTGCAACCAAGTGCGAAATCATATCCACTGTATGCCCCGACGAGGGTGTTGCGGGCAAAGGAGCGCAAAGTCTTCTCAACTTGAGGCACAATAGAGGTGTTTGCAATCGTGAAAAGCCGTTATTCGCAAAGGAGCGCGAACATGAAAGCCGTATATGCCACCGGAACGAATTATGATGATCCGCTGTCCGTGCTTGAAGTGGGCACTATGCCTGAGCCTGAAACCAAGCCATTCTGGTCCACCATTCGTGTGAACTCGGCGAGCGTGAACCATCATGACGTGTGGATCTGCAAGGTGTGGGGCTTTCCGACGAGCAGACGCGATGATCCTCGGCACGGACGCGGCTGGCGTGTTGGAAGAAGACATTCCCGTACGAAAGGGACTTAAGGCCGGTTCCGAAGTGGTCTTGTATACCTTCGTTGGTACCGATGCGCGGTGTGATGCCGGGGGAGAGACGCTCGATCCTGTCCGAACGGTATGCGGGAACCATGGCCGAATACACACAGGTGCCCAGCGCCAACGTGTTCGCCAAGCCCGCGAATCTGAATCTTGATGAGGCTGCCGCATTGGTACCAGCTGGCTTACCGCATATTCCCTGCTGTTCGCATCGGCGAATGTGAAGCCGGGAGACACGGTGCTTATTCAAGGCGCCGGAGGCGGCGTGTCGACGCGGCGATTCAGCTTGCTCACGCGGCCGGATTGGAAGTGTTCGTCACGTCACGAAGCGAAGACAAGCGTGCGCGAGTGTTGCAGCTCGGTGCCGATGCGGCTTTTGAAACGGGTGCGCGACTGCCACGCAAGGCGGATGCCGTCATTGAATCCGTCGGCGCGGCCACATGGAGTCATTCCGTCAAATCCGTACGTCCGGGAGGAACTATCGCCATTTGCGGCGCGACTACTGGCGACCAGCCGGGTGCAGAGCTTACGAGAATCTTCTTCCAGGATATTCGAGTGCAGGGCAATACCATGGGCTCCCGTGAGGATTTCGCACGTTTGCTGAAATTCGTGGAACATGCCGATCTGCATCCGGTCATCGATTCCGCATATGCGATCGACGACGCGCATCTTGCGTTCTCCAAGATCGTGAATGGCGACGTTTTCGGAAAAATCGTGCTGCACATCTAGCCGATTGCGTAAAGTAAACGGTGTTCAAGAACATGTTCTTTTGGATTCTTTCGGAGGTCCTTGATGGCAGACAACAAGCCTGAAGTCGCAGTGATTATGGGGTCGGCGAGCGATTGGGAAACCATGAAGCATGCCTGCGAGATGCTTGACCAGTTCGAAGTGCCGTACATGAAGCAGGTGATTTCCGCGCACCGCACCCCGGAATTGATGGGCGAGTTCGCGCATAGTGCCCGTGCCAACGGTCTGAAGGTCATCATCGCCGGAGCCGGCGGCGCGGCACATCTGCCGGGCATGGTCGCGGCCCAGACCACCCTGCCGGTCATCGGCGTGCCGGTGCGTTCCCATGCGCTGTCCGGTTGGGATTCGCTGCTGTCCATCGTGCAGATGCCAGGCGGCATCCCGGTCGCCACCACCGCAGTCGGCAACTCCGGTGCCACAAACGCAGGTCTTTTGGCTGTGAGCATTCTGAGCACCACCGATGAGCGTTTGGCCAATGCTTTGCAGGAATATCGTGACTCTCTGAAGGAAAAGGTGGCTGAATCCAATGCCCAGCTTGTCTGAGGAAACCAATGGCCGTGTTGAACGTCTGATGCCAGGGGCCACCATCGGCATTATCGGTGGTGGTCAGCTTGGCCGCATGATGCGTTGTCCGCCCGCTACATGGGCTTCCGCATCGGCGTGCTCGACCCGACTCCGGATTGCCCGACCGCACAGGTGGCCGACTTCCAAGTCACTGCCGAATACGACGACATCACCGCGATCCGAGAACTGGCTGAAAAGTCCGACGTGCTCACGTACGAGTTCGAAAACGTGAACGCCGACGCCATCGACGAAGTGCGTTCCTTGTCTGCAGCCCCGCAAGGCACCGATTTGCTGCGTGTCACGCAGGATCGCGTCAACGAGAAGCAGTTCATCAACGATCATGGCACGCCGACCGCACCATGGAAGGCCGTCAACAGCGTTGAGGAGCTTGATGCGGCGCTCGATGAAATCCATTACCCGGCCGTGCTGAAAACCCGTTCCGGCGGGTACGACGGCCACGGCCAGACCGTGCTGAAATCCGATGCCGATCTCGAAAAGGTACGAGCCGTGCCGATCGCGGTGGCGGATTCCCGCCGAGCATTCTCGAAGGATTCGTCGATTTCGCATTCGAAGCGAGCATTCTCGTTGCCGGTAACGGCAAGGATTATGTGACCTTCCCGATCGTGCGCAACGAGCATCGTAACAATATTCTGCACATGACCATCGCTCCGGCCGAAGTCAGCGAAGACGTGGCGAAGGAAGCGCACGAACTCGCTTTGCGTTTGGCGCAAGGCTTCGAACTGGCCGGCATCCTCGCTATCGAACTCTTCGTTACCAAGGATGAGCGGGTTATCGTCAACGAGCTTGCCCCGCGCCCGCATAACTCCGGTCATTACACCATCGAAGCGTGCTCGTTCGACCAGTTCGACGCGCATATTCGAGGCATTGCCGGGTGGCCGCTCGAACAGCCCGAACTGCTCAAGCCGGCTGTTATGGTCAATGTGCTTGGGCAGCATGTGGCACCGACCCGCGCGCTGATCGCCGAGCATCCCGAATGGAATATGCACGACTATTGCAAGGCTGAAGTGCGTCATGATCGCAAGATGGGGCATATCACCGTGCTGACCGACGACACCAGGCAAACTGTGGCGGATCTTGAACGGACCGGCTGCTGGGATGATTTGAAATAAAACCGATGACGGCATGTTTCGCGCGTCAGCCTTTCCCTGAGGGGAGGGCTGACGCGCGAAGCCATCAAGAACGGACATAGATTGACGGACGGACGCGTGGAGCGCAACACCAAACAAAAAGAACTGATTCATGATGCGTTGAAGGCAAACGATGAATTCATTTCCGCACAGGATTTGCATCGCAAGCTGGAAGACGAAGGCGTGAAGGTCGGCCTTGCCACTGTATATCGTCAATTGAATGCCTTGGCTGAGGCAGGCGAGGCTGATACCGTGCGTTTGGAAGGCCAACAGCTGTTCCGTCTGTGTGGTGATGACGGGCATCACCATCATCTCGTTTGCACGAATTGCGGCAAAACCGTGGAAATCGAATCGCCATCCGAAACTTGGCTGCGTGGCATCAGCGAGAAATACGGATTCACCATCGAACGGCATACGCTTGAGGTGTTCGGACTATGCCCCGACTGCCGGAATGAGGCACGACGGTAATTCCGTCGATCTCAACAATTTCGTCGATTTCAGCAACAACGGTTATGCGGACGGCGGAATCCTTGACGACAACTAGATACTGCCATCCGAACTGTCTATACCCCCTCATCGTTCTTTTGCGATTTCATCGGCATATGCGTAAGAAAATCAGAAGAAACTGTGGATGAAATCGATCATTACAGCTTTTTGTCAGATATGGTCGCGAAAATAGTGCCTTGGCGTCGCCGTAAGGCGGGAAACGAAGCGAACTGACACGTTACGAGTGGAGATAAACACTTGACGAACGAATCCGTGAATACAGAGACGATTGAGGAACTGAAGATCTCGACGATTGATCCAAACGCACCCGCCAAGGAACGTAAGGAATTCCCAGGGTGGTTGTACGGCATACTGTTTGTGGTGTTCGACGCCATCGGTGTGGCAGCGCTACAGATTGGCGTCAGTCAATCCGCTACACGCGTCAAGCTTTCGAACAACATGTGGCTGACCGGTTGGGGCTTCGTCACCAAAATGTTCACCAACCTCAACTTTGTGGCGGTGCTCAACCTGATTTTGTGGGGCGTGCTGTATGTGATACTGCTCATGCTCATCAACCGCTTCTGGATCGCCACGCCAATATTTCTGGCGGTGACATTCATCATCGCGGTGATCGAACATTTCAAAGTATCCATCCGATATGAGGCGATTCTTCCCAGCGATCTGAACTTCCTCAAAGCCGATGCGGGCAATCTTATGAGCTTCATGCCGGCAGGCGCACAGTGGACCATTCTGCTCGCCGTCGTCATATTCGTTGCTTTCATTGCGCTTTTCGTATTCCTGAATCATCGTGACGGCCGTCACGGCAAGCTTTTCCGTGGCGACGACAAGCAGTCGCGCTCGCTGAACGCCATCGTGCGACTACTGCTGATCATCGTGCCGGGAACGTTCTTCACGCTGTATTCCATGCAGGTGAGCACTGTCGGATCTTGGGCGAAAACCTTCTCTTCGGCAATGGGGGACATGCCGTCCATGTGGGATTCCGTCTACGATGCGCAGCGCAACGGACCGATGGTCGCCTTCACCAGGCAGCTGAATCCGAAAGTCATGGTGAAGCCTGACGACTATTCCGAAGAAACCATGAAGGAAGTCGCGGCACGATACGAAAAAGAAGCGAAGAAGATCAACGCATCTCGTACCGAGAACATGACCGACAGTACGGTGATCTATGTGCTGTCCGAATCCTTCTCCGACCCGTCTCGCGTGCCGGGGCTTAAGGTCAACAAGGATTCCATGCCCAACATTCGTTCCATCAAAGAGAATACGACCTCCGGTTTGATGCTTTCTTCCGGATATGGCGGTGGTACCGCAAACCTCGAATACATGGGATTGACGGGTTTGAGCATGTCGAATTTCGATTCGTCGCTCACCAGCGTATCAGCAGCTTGTGCCGAGCGAGCATTGGACGCCGACCATCAACCAGCTGTGGGGGCGTCGAAGAATTCCATCGGACTGCACCCGTACGAATCGTCTATGTACTCGCGTGCGACCAACTATAAGAAGTTCGGATTCTCGCATTTCTACACGTTGACCGGTCCGGACGTCATCTCGCATCAAGACAAGATCGACGATTCGCCGTACGTGTCTGACGAAGCGACGTACGAGAGCACCATCGAAGAAGTCAAGAAAACCGATGGCAACCAGTTCCTGCAGGTCATCACCATGCAGAACCACATGCATACCACGATTGGTATAAGAACAACGATTTCAAGGCCGAATCCACTACGGACACTCCTTTGGAGGACGATGAGAAGGAGTCCATCGAAACCTATCAGAAGGGTGCGGCTCTGACCGACGAGGCGACCGCCGACTTCCTTGACAAGCTCGACGCCATCGACAAGCCGATCACCGTGGTGTTCTACGGCGATCATCTGCCGGGCATTTATTCGTCCGCTTCCGAAGACGACAACAATTCGCTTGCCTTGCATCTGACGGATTATTTCATCTGGTCCAACAAGGCGTCCAGCTCGCAAGGCAACGAGATCGACAACGCCGACTATTCGTCGCCGAACTTTTTCGTGGCGCAGGCCGCCGAGCATATGAATGCCAAGGTGTCCCCGTATCTGGCGTTCCTCACGCAAATGCATGAGAAAATCTCCGCCATGGAGCCACCTGTCGTCAACAATATCCAGGGATGGGACCGTATCCCTGAAGGTCAGAACATCTATCTCGACGCTGACGGCAATCCCATGGCCGAAAGCGACTTCGACGCGGAAACCCAGCAGTTGCTTGCCGACTACCAGCTGATTCAGTACGATATCACCACAGGGAAGAACTACCTGAAAGACACCGATTTCATGGATCTTCCCTAGAGGCAAGGGGGAAGAGATGGCCGCAACCGATCGCGAACAGCAGATTTGGCGTGGATTAAGCAGAATCCTTTGATCAGCCAAAACGAGCTTGCGGAACTGTGCGGCATCACCCGTTCAGGGGTGGCCGCGCACATCTCCAACCTGATGAAAAAAGGGTACATCCAAGGCAAAGGGTATATCGTCACTCCGCCCAGCTATGTGGCTGTTGTTGGCGCCATCAATATAGACCATTACGGTGTCGCCATGCAGGATGTGGTTGGGGAAAGTTCCAACATGGGGCGCATTGTGTCATCCGTGGGCGGCATCGGTTACAATATCGCCTACAATCTGAACCGGCTTGGCGTGCCGAATTATTTGATTTCCGTCTATGGTGATGATGAGAACGGCGAACGCGTCAAGCAGGACGCGTATGCAACGGCATTGACATCACGCATGCCAAGCAGATTTCCCATATGCCTACTTCCACCTTCTTGTCGGTTGTTTCCGCGCAGGGGCGTCAGATTGTGGGTCTTGATGATATGCAGATCAGTGCGGAAATCACCCCGGAATTTCTAGCGCAACGAGAGCAGACCATCGTCAATGCGGAAATGGTGGCGATTGATTCGAGCTTGCCGTCTGATGCCATAGCATGGGTTTGCGAAAAAACAAGTCGACCGATTTTCGTGCGCGTGGTTTCCGTTAATAAAGCGGCGCGAATCACGCCGGTGCTCGATCGCATCGACACTATGGTGCTTAATTCCGCCGAAGCCAAATTCGTGTCGGGGATTGAGGTGCATGACGAGGCCAGTGCCAGAGATTGCGCCGAACATTTGCTGCGGTCCGGTGTGCGTAATGTGTTTCTTTTTGTGGATGATTCGGACATGCTGTACTGCTGCGAACATGAAAGCTTTTTCTGGTCTTTGCCGGGAAGGGCGGAGGAACGTCGATATACCAATGGTGGTGCGTCGGCGGCGTTGAGTGCGCTGGTGTGGGCGCGTCGTGAGCATAAAACACAGCGGGAATGCGCTAGATATGCGTCTGCGGCGGCTGCGATGAATATGTCTCAGGTGCAGTCGATTTGCGCTGATTTTTCTGAAGAAGCTGTGCGGCGCAAAGCTGATTTGCTGCAGTAACGCAGGTATGGCGGTCTTACATTTGTTTCTTTCGTAATCGCGAGACACGCGATTTTTCCATATGTTACATCGATGAAATATAAGCAAAAGTTGACTGGCTTAAACTTTTGTTGTACTCTAAATTGAAGATAAAACGTTTCATCAAGGTGTATCAAGGCAGATATATCCCCGAAAATGTAGGAGGCAATATCCATGGCGGATATGACTTCAGGAAATACTGTTCCTGACCGTTACGTTGTGGTCATCGGTGGCATGAACATGGACATCTGTGGTAGACCGACGAGCACCGTAGTGGACCGAGACTCGAATCCGGCGTCGTCAGCATGTCCGCAGGTGGTGTCGGGCAGAACATCGCACAGAACATGGCTCATCTGGCATGCCGACATACCTGATCACCGTCTACGGCGACGATGAAAACGGCAAGACCCTGGAACGTTCGTGCGCGGCCAACAACATCAATCTTGACTATGCCGCACAGCTGGAAGGACGCCGTTCTTCCACCTACATGTTCATCACCGACGATACGGGCGATCTGCTGGTGGCCGTCAACGACATGGAAATCTGCAAGGAAATCAATCCGGCATTCCTCGAATCTCGCCTCGACTTCATCAACGGTGCCGCCATCTGCCTGCTTGACGCCAATCTTGAACCGGAAACCATGGCATGGATTGGCGAACACGTCACCGCGCCACTGTTCGGAGACACCGTTTCCACAGTCAAAGCGCACCGTTTCGACACGATCCTCAACAAGATGACCGTGCTCAAGCCGAATGATTTGGAAGCATCCGTACTCACCGGCATCGGTATCGCCGACCAGTATTCGGCAGGTGCCGCAGCGAAGACCTTGCTCGACAGGGGCGTGAAGAACGTATTCATTTCATTGGGTGCCAACGGAATCCTGTGCGCGAGACACGAAAACGACGAATACAGCTTCAAGCATGTGCCGCCATACCGCACCGAAATCGCCACGGCAAATGGGGCCGGAGATGCCGGCATGGCAGCCATCACCTGGAGCTTCTTCGATAACCCCGATCGAGATCTTGAAGAAGTCGGCAAAATTGCGCAGGCAGCATCCAGCATCGCGCTCGAATGCACAAAAGCAGTGCCCGATATCACCGTGGAACGCATACGTAAGAAGATGTCCGGCGAGATCGAGCCGTTGCTCGACGAAGTGCGTACCGCCTGAATTTTGCTACATCACACGTCCATCAACCCATACAAACACAAGGAGAACCGACAATGGTAGTCAAGCAGATCTATTCTCTGATCGAATACGATGAGCCGTCAAAACCATGGAGCTGGTGCCGACAACATTGGACTGGTGCCGATGCAGAATGGTGGCGTTCCGGCACATCGTGTGCCAATCGAACGCGTGCACCGCATTTTCGACGAATGCAAGCGTCGTGGCGTCACCTCCGTGGCCATCATGCTGACCAACGATCCCGACGAGATGATCGAGCTTGCCAGAGAGGTGCGGCCTGACATTCTGCATATCGCAGGCGATGGGTACGCCGCAGATGAAGCATTCGCGGCCCGACTTAAGGAAGCCGCTCCGAACACCAAACTCATGCAGGCCGTGCTCGTTGACGATGAATCCGCCGTCGACCGTGCCAAGAAGTACGCACAATACTGCGATCTCATCCTCACGGACTCCGGTCTGGCCCCCGACACCGGCATTGGTGCCAGCGTCTGACCCACGACTGGAGCATTGACGCCCGTATTGTGGCCGAATGCGGCAAGCCGGTCATCATGCTGGCGGTCTTGGACCAGACAATGTTGCCGAAGCCATCGAACAGTGCAAGCCGTATGGCGTGGACTCCCTGACGAAGACCAGCATCAAATACGACGGCGGCTACATGGAGAAAGACATCGACAAGGTTCGTCAATTCTGCATCAATGCCGACGCTGCGGCCGCAAAGATCGGACAGTGACCGATGGCTATGGAAGTCAAACTGCTGCAACCCGTCAAAGTGGTCTGCACTGACGATTTAGGGGAGACTCTGGTCGATATCATGCAGACCGCGGGCTATTCTCGTCCGCTGATGGTCACGGATTCCTTCGTCGGAAGCATGCCGCTGGTCGTTGCCGCACGTACCAAGCTTGAACAGGTCGGTGTCGATGTGGCGGTATTCGACCAGGTCAAGCCCGACCCGCTTTGCGAAACCGTGGAATCCGGCGTCGAAGCATTCGAAGCGCATAAGGCTGACAGCATCATCGCCATCGGCGGTGGCAGTTCCATGGATGTTGCCCGAGGCATCAACATCGTGCGTGTCAACGGCGGATCCATCATCGAATACACCGATCCAGCCAAGCCGATCGCACCATGCAACGGTATGATCGCAGTTCCGACCACCGCCGGCACCGGCAGCGAAATGTCCAACGCGCTGGTGGTCACCGAAGGATCCACCGGTCGTAAACTCGCGGTGCTTGCCGATCCGGCAGTCAGCGAATATGCCGTGCTGAACGCGGATCTCATGCTGACACTGCCCGCAAAATGACCATCGCTTGCGGACTTGACGCATTCTGCCACGCCGCGGAAGGATACCTTTCCCGAATGGCAAGTCCGGTCACGGATGCCATTTGCGAAAAAGCGATGTTCCTGCTGTACAACTATCTGCCGCGTGCTGTGGCAAACGGTCAGGATCGTGAAGCCAGGGAACGTGTGATGGTCGCGTCGACGCTTGCAGGATGGATGCTGAACAATGCGGGAACCATTGCGGGGCATTCCATCGCACACGTGCTCGGAGCGAAATACCACATCGTGCACGGTGAAGCCGTTGGCTACGCGTTGCCGGCGGTTATGGAGTTCGTTGCTCCCGTACGTGCGCATAAGGTTCGTGAGATCGGTCAGATTCTAGGTGCGGTCTACCCGGAAAATGCGCCGGACGAGCAGGTTGCGATTATCGCAAGCAGAGCGTTCAAGGATTTCCGCGACCGCATGCTCGGTCTGCATCCTGTTGAGGATTACGGCATCAGCGTTGAAGAACTCGTTTCCAATGCGCAGGCCGTAGTTGACGAGCGTTTTGCAGGAAACACACCTCGTGACATCGATCTTCAGGCAGCCGAACAACTGCTCGAAGGTTTCGGAAGTCGCTGATATCAAAGGCCATTGCCGGCCTTGCAACAAGTTGTGTGACCGATGAGCCGGAGTCAGTCAATCGTCGACCACCTCATTATCGGTTCAAAGTTGGAGCACATAAGGAGGAACCATAATGTCCAAGAAAATCATCCTTGATTGCGATCCGGGACATGATGACGCCGTCGCCATCCTGCTTGCCGTGGGCAATCCCAATATCGATCTGCTGGGCGTCACCACGGTAGGTGGCAATCAGAGCCTTGACAAGGTGACCTACAACGCCCGTGCAGTGCTGGAAAAGGCGCATGCCACCGACGTGCCGGTGCATGCCGGATGTGACCGTCCGCTGGTGCGCAAGCAGGAAGTGGCAGCTTCCATTCACGGCGAAACCGGTCTTGACGGCGTTGAACTGCCTGAACCCAGCCGTCCGCTGGAAGCCGGACATGCCGTCAACTGGATTATCGACACCATTATGAGCAACGAGCCAGGCACCATCACTCTGGTGCCGACCGGACCGCTGACCAACATTGCCATGGCTGCCCGCATGGAGCCGCGCATTGTTGAACGTGTCAAGGAAGTCGTGCTTATGGGCGGCGGATACCATGTGGGCAACTGGAGTGCCGTGGCCGAGTTCAACATCAAGGTCGATCCGGAAGCCGCTCACATCGTGTTCAATGAAGCCTGGCCGATCACCATGGTCGGATTGGATCTGACGCATCAGGCATTGTGCACGCCCGAAGTGCAGCAGCGTATCGAAGGCGTTGGCACTGATCTCGCCAAGTTCGTGTCTGGTCTGATGGACTTCTTCCGCAAGACCTATCAAGACAATCAAGATTTCATCGATCCTCCGGTCCATGATCCGTGCACGGTGGCATACCTCATTGATCCGAGCGTCATGACCACCCGTCGTTGCCCGGTTGATGTCGAAATCCATGGAGATCTCACACTTGGCATGACCGTCGCCGACCTGCGAGGTCCAGAGCCGAGCGCCGAAGAATGCCACACCCAGGTTGCAGTCAAGCTTGATTTCAACAAATTCTGGGATTTGGTAACCGACGCAATCAAGACCATCGGCTGAAAGAAGAGAAAGATAAGTAAAGGGGTGCTCTAATGACAGAGACCAAAAACAGCAAAATGCTCGACGAAGGCGGCAAGTCCGTCGTCGCATTGATGGCAGCATTGATGGCAGCCATCTTCGCGTTCCAGCTCAACGCGTCCATGCTTTCGCCTGCATTGACGACCATGCGTGTTGAACTCAACACCACCGATGCGCAGATTGGCTTGACCCAGACGGTGTTCTTCACCTCGTGCGCAGTGTTCTCGCTGTTCCTGCCGCGACTCGGCGATTTGATCGGTCGCAAGAAAGTGCTGCTTGGCATTCTTGTGCTTACCGCTTTGGGCTGCGTGGTTTCCGCGCTCGCGGTCAACGTGCCGATGCTGATGATCGGTCGTGTGATTCAGGGTGTTGCCGGTCCGATTGTGCCGATGACGCTGATCATGCTGCACGCCAAGGTTACTGAAGATAAGAAGTACGCCAAGCTCATGGCTATTCTGACTTCCGTTAATGGTGGCATCGGCGGTGTCGACGCTATTCTTGGCGGCTGGCTTGCTGGCACGTTCGGTTTCCGTTCCGTGTTCTGGGTCATGGTTGGCGTTGCGGTGCTTGCCATTGTGCTTGTGTTCGTGTATGCGGAAGAATCCACCGCTTCCGAGACTCCGAAGATGGATTGGGTTGGCGTGGTTTCCCTTGCCGCCGCATTCTTGGCCGCATATCTGGCCATCAACGAGATTCAGAAGCTGGGCTCCGCCAATTGGGCGCTGGTCGCTGTCGAAATCATTATTGCAGCCGTGCTGTTCGTGGTGTTCTGGAATGTTGAGAAGCGTCAGAAGGCTCCGATGGTCACCACGCATTACCTCAAGCAGCGTCGTACTTGGGGTCTGCTGCTGACCACCCTGCTTACCATGACCGGCGTGTTCGCCATCATGAACGGTATCGTGCCTGCTCTCGCTCAGGATACCGAAGTCGGCGCCGGCATGAGCGCCAGCGTGGTATCGTTCGCCACCCTGACTCCGTATGCGTTGATCGGTCTCGCATTCGGTCCGGTCGCAGGCGTGCTCGCTTCGAAGTTCGGCTACCGTGCGGTGCTGCGTACTGGCTTGATCGTCTCTGTTGTGGGCGTGCTGTTCGGCATCTTCGTGTGCAACGTTCCGAGCATCTGGGCACTTGTGGTCATGTCTTTGGCTTTGGGTGTTTCCTACGCAGGTACTGCCAACATCATGCTGAACGGTCTGGGCATCGTGCTCTCTCCGGAAGACAATCCGGGCTACCTGCCTGGTCTGAACTCCGGTGCATTCAACCTGGGTGCCGGTCTGAGTTATGCAGTGCTGTACGCTGCTCAGAACGCGTTCACCGCATCCGGCGGTGCGACCAGCGGCTACATCGCAGCCATGGTTGGCGGTGTGATTCTGCTCGGCCTCGCGTCTGCGCATCCCTGCTCATTCCGAAGCCGGGAGAGCAGAAGTAATCAATATAAGCTTGCCTGTGTTGTGTGATTAAAAAACGGCGGTTTTGCAGTCGGACTCCTCTCTGTCCGACCACAAAACGCGTCCTTTTATATATATGATTGCGATTGTATGGTTACAGACATTTCTGATGGTATGCAATCGCTGGGTGCATTCAGATGTTCAGTGCCTTGGCGCCGATGTCGTGACGGTAGAACATGCCCTTGGTATCGAGCTGGTCGATAATCGCATACACCTTGTCTTGAGCGGCCTTGATGTCGGCTGCGGAGGTTTCCACCAACAGCACGCGGCCGGAATTGGCGACCAGACCTTCTTCGCTACGAGCCACGCCAGCGTAATACACGTGGGAATCCTCATCGACTGGAATCTCAGGAATCGCAGCGCCCTTGATCACATCGACAGGATAGCCGTCGGCGGCGAGCACCACACCAAGCGTGGCGTTGTCATTATCCCAAGTGAACTCCGGAGTCTCGCCATTGAGCAGAGCGCTGATGCCGGCGCCGAGATCAGACGTGAGCTTCGGCAGCACGACTTCCGTTTCCGGATCGCCGAAACGAGCATTGAACTCGATAACCTTCGGACCATCCGCGGTGGCGATCAAGCAGCGTACAGAATGCCCGTGAACGGCGTACCCTCATCGGACATAGCCTGCACGGTCGGCTTCACAATGGTTTCGATAGCGGTGTCAACCACATCCTGACCGATCTGCGGAACGGGACTGTACGCACCCATGCCACCGGTGTTCGGACCCTTATCGCCATCATAAGCGCGCTTATGATCCTGAGCAATCGGCATCGGCCAGAAATCGGTGCCATTCACAAAACTCATCAGCGAGAACTCCTGACCCTCCAAGAAGTCCTCGATGACAACCTTCGCACCGGCGTTGCCGAAACGATGATCGACGAAAATGTCTTCAAGAGCGGCGATGGCGGTTTCCTCATCCATGGCAACGGTCACGCCCTTGCCAGCGGCCAGACCATCAGCCTTGATCACAATCGGAGCGCCATGTTCACGCACATAAGCGGTGGAACGCTCCAAATCGTCGAACGTCTGATACTTTGCGGTCGGAATGCTGTGACGTTCCATCAACTGCTTGGCGAAATCCTTGGAACCCTCGATTTGCGCGGCGGCCTTGCTCGGACCAAACGCCTTGATGCCAGCTCCCGCGAAATCGTCGACGATGCCTCGATAAGCGGCACTTCCGGACCGACGAACACCCAGTCGTAGCCGTTGTTCTTCACGAAATCAATCAGCGCGGCATGATTGGACGGTTGATCTGCGTGGTGCGGATGCCGTCAAGCTCCATGCCTGGATTGCCCGGAGCCACCGTGACTTCGCTGACGCTGCGCCGCGCATAAGTGCATGGGCGATGGCATGCTCGCGTGCACCGGAACCAATGACCAGAACCTTCATGTTTCCTCCTGTTGTGTCCCTTTTGGGAAAATCCTATGTTCAGGAAAGTCTTTGGAAATAAAAGGGGGTGGCCGTTATGGCTCACCCCCGTATATGTATTTACTGCAGTTCGACGTCGCTATCGGTCTTCTTGACGATATTGCCGAGTACGTAACCGGCTTCGTCATTGGACTTGAGCAATTCCATGGTCTTATCGGCATCTTCGGCGTTGACGGCCAGCACCATACCAATACCCATGTTGAAGATGTTGAACATTTCCATATGGTCGACTTCGCCGGCCTTCGAGCACGTCGAAAATCGGCAGTACCGGCCAGGAGCCGAGGTTGATGTGTGCGGCCAGACCGTCCGGAATCATACGCGGAACGTTTTCGATGAAGCCGCCGCCGGTGATGTGGGCGACACCCTTGACCACGCCGGCCTTGAACAGCGGGGAGAGGGCCTTCACATAAATCTTCGTCGGGGTGAGGAGCACGTCGCCGAGCTTTTCGCCGTCGAGCTCGTCAAGCACGGTATCGACGGTATAGCCAGCCTTCTCGAACAGGGCCTTGCGCACCAGAGAGAAGCCGTTGGAATGTACGCCGGTGGACGGCAGACCAATGAGCACATCGCCCTCAGCGATGGTGGAGCCGTCCACGATTGCGGACTTCTCGGCAACACCGACCGCGAAACCGGCCAAATCGTACTCGTCTTCGTCATACATACCCGGCATTTCAGCGGTTTCGCCACCGATCAGACCGGAACCAGCCTGTACGCAGCCGTCGGCAACGCCAGCCACAACCTGCTCGAGCAGTGCTGGATCGTTCTTGCCGCAGGCGATGTAATCCAGGAAGAACAACGGTTCCGCACCCTGAGCGGCAATATCGTTGACGCACATGGCCACGCAGTCGATGCCGATGGTGTTGTGCTTGTTGGCCATCTTGCAACGACCAGCTTGGTGCCGACGCGTCAGTGCCGGAAATCAGTACCGGCTCCTTGTATCCGAGGGAAGCCAGATCGAACAGGCCGCCGAAGCCGCCGATACCGCCGACCACGCCCGGACGGTTGGTGCGCGCCACATGGGACTTGATGCGCTTGACGACTTCGTAACCGGCTTCGACGCTTACGCCGGCTTCCTCATATGCTTTTGGCATATCAAACCTTTCTCGGGTTCAGTGTTCTTCTTGGGATGAAGTAGTGGTGTATTCGTTGCCCTCGTACTTGCTCTTATACAAGGCGAATTCAGGCAGACGCACGCGATCTTCTGGGGTGAGGGACTTCAAAAAATCACTTTCATAATCGTCGAGTGCGGTCGGGTAGTCGCCATTGAAGTAGGCCACGCACAGACCGCCGTACGGGGCGTCCGCACCCAGGCCGATAGATTCGACCAATCCGTCGAGTGACAGGAACGCCAAGGAATCGGCGCCAATGAAATCGCGAATTTCTTCAACGGACTTCTTTGCGGCGATGAGCTCCTTGGTGGTGGAGATGTCGATGCCGTAGAAGCACGGGTACTTCAGCGGCGGCGAGCTGATACGCATGTGCACTTCGGCGGCGCCAGCTTCCTTCAGCAGCTGCACGATGCGCTTGGACGTGGTACCGCGCACGATGGAATCGTCGATAACGATCACGCGCTTGCCTTTGACCACGCCGCGCACGGCGGACAGCTTCATGCGCACGCCCTGCTCGCGCAGTTCCTGCGTCGGCTGGATGAAGGTTCGAGCCACATACTGGTTCTTGATCAGGCCCATCTCGTTTGGCAGACCAGCTTCTTCCGCATAGCCGGAGGCCGCGGACAGCGAGGAATTCGGCACGCCAATGACCATATCGGCATCGACCGGCGATTCTTGGGCCAGACGCGCACCCATACGCTTGCGGGCGGAATGCACGTTTACGCCGTAAATGTCGGAATCGGGGCGTGCGAAGTAGATGAATTCCATCGAGCAGATGGCCAACTGGGTCTGATTGGTGTACTGCACGATCTTGTAGCCGTGATCGTCGATAACCACGATTTCGCCCGGGCGAATATTGCGCACCAATTCGGCGCCGACAACGTCAAGCGCGCAGGTTTCGGAAGCGAGCACATAAGCGCCGTTTTTCATCTTGCCGAGGGAAAGCGGGCGGAAACCGTTCGGATCAAGCGCGCCGATCATGGCGTCTTCGGTCATGATCAGGTAGGCGAAACCGCCATGCACGGTGTTGAGCGCTTCCTTGAGCTTGTCCATGAACGTACGCTGTGTGGAGCGGCGCAACAGGTGCATCAACACTTCGGTGTCGGAATTGGAGTGGAAGATTGCGCCTTCGTCTTCCAACTGACGCCTCAGAGTCGGGCAGTTCGTCAGATTGCCATTGTGACACAAGGCCATATCGCCGTCATGGAAGCGGAAGATGAATGGCTGGATGTTGTCGGTGCCGCCTGAACCGGCAGTGGCGTAACGCACATGGCCGATCGCCTTGTCTCCCTTCAGGCGTTCGATTTCGCGTTCGTCGCCGAACACTTGGGTCAACAGACCCGTTCCGCGATGACCGATGAGATGACCGTTATCGTTCGAGACAATGCCGGCGCCTTCCTGACCACGATGCTGCAGCGCGTGCAGGCCGAAGTAGGTGAGTCGGGCGCGTCCGGGTGACCCCAAACGCCAAAAATACCGCATTCCTCGTGGATGTCTTCGAGTTCAGCTGACAAGCCAAAGCTCCTTCCAAAACCATGGAGACAAGGGGTTCGCTACCGTTCAACACTACCAACCGGAGGCTACAATTGGCGGTTTTCGTGGAGTCCTTAGGGGCACTTGGCATGTCGGGTGTGTCGAACAATTGTTCGAACTCTCTGATATGCTGAATGCAGGAAAATACAGTGCGGTGCATCGGCGATGCTTTGTCGGTGCTTTGCGAGGCGAAGTGCTCGTTGACGTTTCAAGATGGAGCCAAATCATGGAAGGAGTCTGAAGATGGCCGAACGTACCTATATCGCTATCGATCTGAAATCCTTCTATGCGTCTTCGGAATGTGCGGAACTCGGATTCGACCCTCTATCCACGCATCTGGTAGTGGCCGACCAATCGCGCACCGACAAAACCATCTGTCTTGCCGTGTCGCCATCGCTCAAAGCATATGGACTGCCGGGGCGGGCGAGACTGTTCGAAGTCAAAGCGAAGCTTAAAGAAGTCAATGCTGCACGGCGGGCAGCGGCACCGGGCGGTGTGCTGAGAGGTGAATCGTATGATGCGAAAGCGCTCGCAGCTAATCCGAATCTGGCTGCCGGCGTGTATATAGCCAAGCTCGAATGTCGCATTATCTCAACATCAGTGCGAAAATCTACAGCATATATTTAAGGTACGTATCCGAAGCTGACATTCATGTCTATTCGATAGATGAAGTATTCATGGATGTTACCGGGTATTTGCGGGCTTACGGCAAAAGCGCGCATGATATGGCCCGTGAAATGATCCAGCAGATTCTTCGGGAGACGGGCATCACCGCAACGGCCGGTATCGGTACGAATATGTATTTGGCGAAAGTGGCTATGGACGTGGTCGCCAAGCATATTCCCGCGGATAAGGATGGCGTGCGTATCGCGCAATTGGATGAGATGTCGTATCGTCGGCTGTTATGGGCGCACAGGCCGTTGACTGATTTCTGGCGTGTGGGACGAGGGTATGCGAAGAAGCTCGAAGCCAAGGTCTAATGACAATGGGCGATATAGCCCGATGTTCCATAGGCCGTGCCGACGAGTATTACAACGAGGGCCTGCTGTACAAGATGTTCGGTGTGAACGCCGAGCTGCTTATCGACCATGCGTGGGGTTGGGAACCTTGCACGATCGCCGACATCAAAGCGTATAAGCCAGCTGGTCATAGTATGAGTTCGGGGCAGGTGCTTACGGGCGCGGTCGGTTTTGACTCGGCGCGGCTGATTGTGAGAGAAATGGTGGACACCTTGTCTTTGGACTTGGTTGCCAAAGGTGTGAAGCCGGCCATATGGGGTTGATGGTCGGTTACGATACCGCCAGTCTTGATCCAAAGCGGCTAGGGGAGTGTGGCACTCCGGAATTGAAGCGATGGCTGAGCGAGCCATTGCCGAATATAGCGGTCCCGTAACTCTTGATAGGTATGGTCGGCGTGTGCCCAAGCCGGCTATAGGGTCGATTGGTCTGGGCGACCATACGTCATCCACCACGCGCATATGCGATGCGGTTGACGAATTGTTCTGCAGAATCGTCGATCATCGGCTGTTGGTACGTCGATTGAATGTGGTTGCTTCTGATTTGCAAACGGTCGAACAGCTGGCTGAGCGGAATGCTGCGGCGAATTACGTTCAGCCGATCTGTTTTCGGATATGCAGGAAGTCTCAAATGGAAGCGATAGCAACGATTGCAGTGATAACGTCGATAACAACGCGCGGTCTTCCTATACTGACGATATGCAGGTTGTCGATGAGATTTCCGAACAGCATGTGCAGCAGACGATTCTTGACATCAAACGCAAGTTCGGCAAAAACGCCGTCATTAAAGGGATGGACATGTTCGCTGATGCCACAGGTCAACAGCGCAACCGGCAGATTGGAGGTCATGCAGCATGAGTTTGCAGCAAACCGACCGTTACGATGACATCATCAACTTGCCTCATCATCGCTCGTGCACGCGCCCGCACATGAGCATGCACAACCGTGCCGCGCAATTCATGCCTTTCGCCGTTCTCACCGGCTACGACGACATCATCAAACAAACCGCCACCCATTCCAACGAAGCAGTGGAACGCGCCAACACCCCCGTCAATCTCGCCGAAGGCTACCTCTCCGCCTAACATGCGTCGGAGACCAAAAAGAGGCTGTTTGGTTTGACTAGGGAGGAATCCCGATCAAACCAAACAGCCTCTGTATGTTCGAATCTACGTCAGAACGCTTTTATGGATGCGGTCGCGGATCAGGCGGCGAAGTACTCCACGCCGGCTGCGAACAGCGGCTGATCCTTCTCGCCGGGCACGTTCTTGAACGTACCGTTGCTGTAACGCTCGGAGTGGCCCATCTTGCCGAACACGCGGCCGTCCGGGCTGGTGATGCCTTCGATGGCCAGCAGTGAACCGTTCGGGTTCACGCTCAGGTCCATGCCCGGCACGCCGGCCTCGTCCACGTACTGCGTGGCGATCTGTCCATTGGCCTTGAGCTGGGCGAGCATATCGTCGGAAGCCACGAAACGGCCTTCGCCGTGGGAGATGGCGATGGTGTGCATGTCGCCCACCTCGGTCTTTGCCAGCCACGGGGAGAGATTCGACGCCACGCGGGTGCGCACCAGACGGCTCTGGTGGCGGCCGATGGTGTTGAACGTCAGCGTCGGGCATTCGGCGGTCATCGGCACGATGTCGCGTACGGCACTAGGCCGAGTTTGATCAGCGCCTGGAAACCATTGCAGATACCGAGCATCAGACCATCACGGTTGTTCAACAGGTCACGCACCGCTTCGGTAACGGCAGGAGCACGGAAGAACGCGGTGATGAACTTGGCGGAACCATCCGGCTCGTCGCCGCCGGAGAAGCCGCCAGGAATCATGATGATCTGGCTCTTCTTGATTTCCTCAACCAAAGCTGCGGTGGACTCAGCCACAGCAGCAGGGGTGAGGTTGTTCACGATGAGCGTGCTCACGTCGGCACCCGCGCGCTCGAAGGCGGCTGCGGAATCGTATTCGCAGTTGTTGCCGGGGAACACGGGATGATCACATGCGGCTTGGCGGCGCCGGCGCCGGTGTATACGGTCTTCTTCGGCGCATTGAAGGACACGGTCTCAACGGTCTTGCCCTTTTCGTCGCCCTTGGATCGGTACGGGAACACGGATTCGATGCCGCCCTCCCAAGCGTCCTGCAGTTCGGCCAGATCCAGCGTCTCACCGGCTGCACGACTGGTAGGCCTCGGTGGTCTCGCCGACCTCACTGACCTCAACCAGGTTGGATACGGCCGGAACCTTCGCGGTGTCGGCAAGTTCGATGATGAAGGAACCATAGGCCGGGGCGAACAGGTCGTCCACGCTGATGCCATCGGCCAGCTTCACGCCGATCTGGTTGCCGACAGTCATCTTGAAGATAGCCTCGGCGGTGGCACCGTAGCCAGGCGTGGACACGGCCAGCGCATCGCCGAAATCGGTGAGCTCCTCGACTGCGGAGAACACCTCCAGCAGCGAATCCTTGTCCGGTGTGAGGCCGTCGGCCTGGTAACGCGGCGCGATGCGGATCACACGGTGACCAGCGCCCTTGAACTCTGGGGAAGTGGCACGCTTCATGTTGCCCACAGCCACGGCGAAGGAGATCAGGGTCGGCGGAACGTCCAGCTGTTCGAACGTGCCGGACATGGAGTCCTTACCGCCGATTGCGCCAGCGCCTAGATCGACCTGCGCCATCAGAGCGCCCAGTACGGCGGCCATCGGCTTGCCCCAACGCTCCGGCTCGTCGCGTAGCTTCTCGAAGTATTCCTGGAAGCTCAGATACGCTTTCTCATGTTCGAAACCGGCGGCCACCAGCTTCGAGAGCGACTCGACCACAGACAGATAAGCGCCTGTGAACTGGTTCTGCTCCATGATGTACGGGTTGAAGCCCCAAGCCATCGCGGAGGCGGTGGTGGTCTCGCCGAACACCGGCACTTGGCGACCATGGCCATGTTCGGGGTCAGCTGCTTCCTGCCGCCGAACGGCATGAGCACGGTGCCTGCGCCGATGGTGGAGTCGAAACGCTCGGAAAGACCCTTGTTGGAAGCCACGTTCAGATCGGTGAGCATGGCATGCATGCGGTCAGACAAGGAACCGGAAGCCCACGGGGTGGCGTAGCGTGCTGCGCCTCGACATGCACCACCTGATGCTTCGGAGCGCCGTTGGAGGCGAGGAACTCGCGGGACAGATCCACGATCGTGTCGCCGTTCCATACCATCGTCATGCGCGGCTCTTCGGTCACGGTCGCGATGACTTCAGCTTCGAGATTCTCTTCCTTGGCGTAGCGAGGAACTCGTCGACGTCTTCGGCTGCCACGTCCACGGCCATGCGCTCCTGAGATTCGGAAATCGCAAGTTCTGTGCCGTCCAGGCTTCGTACTTCTTCGAAACCTTGTTGAGATCAACATACAGGCCGTCAGCCAGCTCGCCGACTGCCACGGATACGCCACCGGCGCCGAAATCGTTGCAGCGCTTGATCAGGCGGCATGCGTCACCGCGGCGGAACAGACGCTGCAGCTTACGTTCGACGGGAGCATTGCCCTTCTGCACCTCGCGCGTCAAGCTCCAGGGATTCGACGTTATGCGCCTTGGACGCGCCGGTGCGCCGCCGATACCGTCACGGCCGGTACGCCCGCCGAGCAGGATGACC
>ENA-OQAS01000115-OQAS01000115.1-human-gut-metagenome-genome-assembly--contig:-NODE-115-length-40827-cov-2.754644_pt1 | contig 40827 bp, 59 predicted proteins | sample MGYA00242733_ERZ504523 | MGnify/ENA primary metagenome ERZ504523 (study PRJEB26092, sample SAMD00036239) | human gut metagenome | host: Homo sapiens | study: EMG produced TPA metagenomics assembly of...
TTATAATTGTTTTTCAAAAATTCATATAGCATAAACCTCTCTCCTTCTATCTAAACATTTGTAACCAGTTAAGTTATTTTTGTTAATTATATTCTATTCTTATTCTTAAGCTCTGTCAATGTTATTTTGATAGCTATTGTTAGTGTATCCAGAGCAAAATAAAACATAAAAAAATCTTTCATTCTTTTCTCTGGACAAATAAAAATACGGCATCACACAGACCGGCTCATGTGATACCGTAATATTCTTTCTTATATCTTCAGCACTCGCAATCACAACCTGCAACGATAATAATATGACACACAGAATGATTGCTGTAATTTTTCTTAAAATAACAGCTCCATCTGATCCCCCACTTCAATTCTCGCAGTGACAAGTTCATCCGGTTCTTTCCCTCTTTTGTGTTCGGCTTTCAGGTACTGGGTACCGCCTCTCAGACTTGCAGCGATCAGATTCAGCACATATATATTGTCAAAACGATTATAGATGGACTCTCCGCCCAGACCGGTAAGGCAGATAAGCTGTGTGTTGCTCTTTTTTGCCATATCCATCAGCGGGATCAGCAGATGGGAGGCATTGGTCTGTGCGAACGGGTTGTCCATGATCAGAACCTTTCCCTCATTTTTATCTGCAAAAATGTCCGTATCATCCCGTCTCATATAATACAGAAGGCTGGACAGGATTACAAATGCAGACAGGAATCCTTCTCCACCTGAGTTTCTGGAAACCTCTTTCCAGGTAATCGGATATTCTCTCTGGGCTTCGATATCATCCATGGTACAGTTCTCTTCTCGCAGAGACTGCTCCATAATATAAAGCATTACTGCAAAATAAGATTCATCTGTTCATCAAATTTCAGAAAGCCAAACTGTTTCCAGGATGTCTTCTGAATACTGTTTTGGATAAGAACACCGTACAGGCCTACATTTTTCATTCGTTTTGGAAAGTTTTTCAGAAATTCGTATTGCAAAGCTGCTTCCCTTGATTAAATATGGTTTTTACCCTATTGTTTCTATAGTATAAATTTGCGTAACTGCACAAATCCTGTATCAGAAATCTGTAGATATCCCCTCCGAAGGATCGGCTACAGTGTATTCAGCCGATTATCTGCAGTATAGCCTTCAGAAGATCTCCCTGAAGATAATAGGTCGTCTCAAAATGAAGGTATGATAACGATACTTATCCCACAACAGTAAGATCTTTGGCGGGAATTCTTCATCCCCATCCCAGAACTGAAGCAACACAGAGAACTCCGGAAGAACCGGCATTTCAAATGTCAGATCTGCCCCAGCCAGACGCTGCATCTGCTTTCCTCCCAGACAGATACAGGCCTGCTTTACCTCTTCCACTTTGCCGGAAAATGCTCTTGCATACTTTTCCACAAAGGGATCTGTTGACGGACTGCTCCCGGCAGTTACAAACCTGCCCACAGGCTGCCACTGCCCGGTAAGAGGAGGCAGTATCTCCTGCCCGGAACAGCAGAGAAAATCATAGATTGTCATAACAACTGTATATTCTCTGCAGTCCGTCCATTCTTCGCCTGTGGCATATTCAATAGCACCGTTTCTGCGATTGATCCGATATTCTGTTTCAATGTATTTCAAATACAGATATTCTTCATCGTGTTTCAAACCATATTTCTCTATCAGCTTATCCTGATTATATTTTAAAAACAACTCTCTTCCTGTATATACCTGTTTTTCATAATTATCCATAGTATACTTTATTCCATTTCTTATTTTAATCGAATCAAGTAAGTCCCCTGCGGAGGTTGCGAAAAGCAATTATTCGTTATACCAGACATAAATACAGGAAATATGCGACATAACACAACAGCATAACCACACCACAGGGTTTTCTTAATTCTTTATGTCTGAATGTACCAATCCAGAGTATTACTCCGCACAGAACTGCAATTACAGTATCAATAATAAATTTACTCTCAAACGGCACAGTACAAATGAGTGCTGTTGTACCGATAACAAACAAAATATTAAAAATATTGCTTCCGACTATATTTCCAATGGCAATTCCTGTATTTCCTCTTCTGGCTGCTGTTACTGATGTGACAAGTTCCGGAAGAGATGTTCCCAGTGCAACAATTGTCAGCCCGATAAATCTCTCACTCATGCCAAAATAACGGGCAATCTCCGTTGCTCCGCTGACAGCAAAATCACTGCCCTTTACGACCAGAATTCCACCGATCACCATCAGGAGCATACATTTCCATACCGGATTATCCTTTGCTTCTGCTTCTTCCTGATCGTTCCCTTTCTTTGCCATCACAAACAGATATCCCAGATATATCAGAAACAGTATCCAGAAAATCACACCTTCAATAAAAGTCACCTCTGAACCTGTGATACCAAAGATCAGCAAAATAATTGTTATCACTGTCATAAACGGAATTTCGTAAAGAAGCGTGGATTTTTGAATCGCTACATTCGTAATTACTGCTGTGATTCCCAGGATGATCAAAATATTCAGGATATTACTTCCGACTACATTTCCAATGGTAATACCTGCATTCTTATTTATTGCAGCAGTAATACTGACTGCTGCCTCCGGCATGCTGGTTCCCATTGCTACAATGGTTAATCCAATGATCAACTGTGGAATTCCCAGCTTTTTCGCAATACTGGCTGCACCCTCCACAAACCAGTCTGCACCTTTCACCAGAAACAAAAAACCTGCCAGCAAAATAATAACCTGTAAAAACATCATTTCTACCTCTCTTTCTTTTATTACGTACTCACAAAATCAAATATAAAAAGATTCCGGGAATACATTTATTTTGCAGTAGGTATAAAAAAAGACTCCTACTGCATTCACAGTAAAAGTCTCGCAATTTCATCACTTTCCGAGTTATATGTTTCAATAACTGTCCTGACGAAGAAGTGAACCGAATCTACCCGGCAAGCTACTCCCTTTTCACAGGTATATTCTAACAGACTGGCTCTTAAAAATCAATTATTTTTTATCATAAGATTCTCCATAATCCATAATATGTGTTACTGTTCACTCCGTTCTCAGCAACACGCTTCGCGATGCACAGAATTTATGCTAATCGCATAAATCGCGCGGTATGTCTCGGGTTTTCTGTGACCTTCGCTCACAAAAAACACCTCGCGGAATATTACCAATGAACAGTAACTTTCTATTACTCTTCCCTGTTCGCAAAACATTACGGTAAACAACTATAAAAATGGCCTTCCTGTTTCCGCTAACATTTGTTGACATTTTTCACACTTTCTTTTACAATATAGTCGTGATTTACACTATTAAAGAATAAAAGTAAAAAGTAACCTGAAAGGACTCTGAAGTACTATGAAAACCATAGGTTTTATCGGCCTTGGACTGATCGGCGGCTCCATTGCCAGAACCATACGAAAATTTCACCCGGATTATCGCCTGCTTGCCTTTGACAAAGACAGAAGTTCTCTGGCAGAGGCAGTCAGTTTAAACGTGATCAACGGGATCTGTGATATTGACGATGAGCAGTTATATAACTGTGATTATCTTTTTCTCTGTGCACCTGTAGAATTCAATGTGGAATACATGGAAAAGATCAAAGATTCTCTTGGAAAGAACTGTATCCTCACAGATGTAGGCAGTGTAAAAAGTGTTATCCACGAAAAAGTAACCGAGCTCGGACTTGAAGGACGCTTCATCGGCGGTCATCCTATGGCAGGCTCCGAACGCAGCGGTTTTTCCAATTCCAGTGATCATCTTCTGGAAAATGCTTATTATATCATCACTCCGGGAGGAGAAGTTGCTTTGGAAAAGATTTCTGATTTCACAGAACTGATCTCCTCTCTTGGTGCGATCCCCCTTGTTATCACTGCAGAAGAACATGATTTCATCACGCAGGAGTCAGCCACCTTCCTCATATCGTAGCCTCCGCTCTTGTAAATCTTGTAAATCTTCTGGATAACGACGCCCAGTATATGAAAATGATCGCAGCCGGCGGTTTCCGTGATATCACACGTATTGCCTCTTCTTCACCGGTTATGTGGGAACAGATCTGTCTGGAAAATCAGAAAAACATTTCCACGGTTTTGGATGAATTTATCCGTATGCTGATCCAGATCCGCTGTTCCATTGACAACAAAGAAGCTGACAACATCTTTGACATGTTTGCAAGCTCCAAGGATTACCGTGACTCCATTGACATTGTAGACAACAGCCTGATCCCCCGCTCCTATGTCCTTTATATCGATGTGGCAGATGAGGCCGGTGCCATTGCAACCATCGCAACCATCCTTGCAACAGAAAAGGTCAGCATCAAAAATATCGGTATTATCCACAACCGAGAATTTGAAGATGGCGTTCTGAAGATCGAATTTTATACAGACGCAGCTCTGGAGCAGGCTAAAGTGCTTCTTACAAAACGTAATTACAAGATCTGCGAACGCTGATATATAAACGGCAGCAGATATCCGATCTGCTGCCATGTATTTCAAAAATAACAATACAGGCAGGTACTAATATGGAAATCAAAAAAGCAAAAAAATTATCCGGCTCTCTTGCCATTCCCGGAGATAAATCCATTTCTCACAGAGCTGTCATGTTCGGCTCTCTTGCAGAAGGCACTACCAAAATCACAAATTTTCTGGAGGGTGCAGACTGTCTCTCCACTATTTCCTGTTTTCGGAAAATGGGTATTAACATTGAAAATACAGAAGGAGAGATCCTGGTCCACGGAAAAGGTCTCCATGGTCTCAGTGCTCCGTCAGAGACTCTTGACGTCGGCAACAGCGGCACTACCACCCGCCTCATCTCCGGGATCCTTGCAGGACAGGACTTTGTATCAGAGCTTACCGGCGATGCTTCCATCCAGAAACGCCCTATGAAACGGATCATGACTCCGCTTTCCCAAATGGGTGCCGATATCATAAGTCTCAACGGAAACGGATGCGCACCGCTTAAGATCTCCGGAAAAAGCTCCATGCCATCCACTACAATTCTCCGGTAGCATCTGCCAGGTAAAATCCTGCGTACTTCTTGCCGGAATGTACTCTGACGGTATTACCCGTGTAACAGAGCCGGTCCTTTCCAGAAATCACACGGAGATCATGCTGAATTACTTTGGTGCCAATGTAACCGCAGAGGGAACAACAGCATCCATCAAACCGGACCCATCTCTTTACGGACGTGAGATCCTGGTTCCGGGAGATATCTCTTCTGCAGCTTATTTTATCGCAGCAGGTCTTCTTGTTCCCAACAGTGAGATACTTCTGAAAAATGTGGGGATCAACCCGACCCGTGACGGCATCCTCCGTGTATGCAGGGCCATGGGAGCAGATATCACTCTTCTCAATGAAACCACAGAGGGCGAACCTACTGCCGATCTTCTGATCCGCTCCTCTGCGCTTCACGGGACCACAATAGAAGGCGCGATCATTCCTACTCTGATCGATGAACTTCCGATGATCGCCGTTATGGCAGCTTTTGCAGAAGGAACCACTGTTATCCGGGATGCACAGGAGCTTCGTGTCAAAGAGTCCGACCGCATCCAGGTTATGACGGAAAATCTTCGGAAAATGGGCGCAGATATCCAGGAAACCGAAGATGGCATGATCATTCATGGTGGAAAAGCCCTTCATGGCGCAGAGATCGATTCTCATCTGGATCACCGTGTAGCCATGTCTTTTGCAGTAGCAGGACTGCTTTGTGAGGGAACTCTTTCCATCAAAAATGGAGAATGTGTCAACATCTCCTATCCGGAATTCTATTCCGATCTTTATAGTCTGGCAGAATAATTATCTCATATCCAGACAGAGAGCATTTTCATGTATCACAGCGTCTGTTCCATCAGATGACAGTGCATAAAATGCTCTCTTTTTTTGTATTTCGTATAATTTTTATTTATTATGGATATCATAATTCCAAAATGAAACCATTTTTTTGATAAATTTTATCGTTTTTCCCACTTTCCAAATTCCTACTATTATGGTATTATTTTTTCGGAAAATAATTATTTCCAGAGAGGAGCAACGATTATGAAAATTTTGTTTTACGACACCAAGAGCTACGATAGGGAATTTTTTGAGAAGCTGCTTCCATCTTATCCAGGTATTGAAATTAAATTCATTGAAGCAAATATCCATGAAGAAACCGCAGCTCTTGCCCACGGCTACGATGCCATCTGTGCATTTGTAAATGCAGATCTCGGCGCACCGGTCATTGAGGAGCTTCACCGCCAGGGTGTAAAACTGATCCTGATGCGCTGTGCCGGATACAATAATGTTGATCTGGAAACTACAACAAAATGTGGGATCCAGGTGGCACGTGTTCCCGGTTATTCTCCGGAAGCAGTTGCCGAACACGCCATGGCACTGGCCCTTACCGCCAACCGGCACACCCACAAGGCATATATCAAATGCCGCGAAAATAACTTTGCACTGAACGGTCTCATGGGCGTTAACTTTTATCAGAAAACTGCCGGCATCATCGGCACCGGAAAAATCGGTCAGGCAATGGCAAAAATCTGTCGTGGCTTTGGCATGAAAGTAATTGCTTTATGATCTTTTCCCTAATAAAAATCTTGACTTTCTGGAGTATGTTTCACTGGACGAACTCCTTTCCACCAGTGATCTGATCAGTCTGCACTGTCCGATGACTCCGGAAACAGAGCATCTGATCAACTCCGAAACGATTGCAAAAATGAAAGATGGTGTGATCCTTGTAAACACCTCCAGAGGCGGACTGATCAAAACCGATGACCTGATCGCAGGTATCCGTGATCACAAATTCTTCGCCGTTGGTCTGGATGTTTACGAAGAAGAATCTGCATATGTATATGAAGACATGTCAAGCAGCATTCTTCCTACTTCCACGATCCAGCGTCTTCTGTCCTTCCAAATGTGACCATGACCTCACATCAGGGATTCTTTACGGTAGAAGCACTGACCAATATTGCGGAGACAACCCTGGAAAACGCAAAAGCTTTTATGGATGGAGCTGAAATGAAAAATCTGGTCCACTGATCAGTCTCAGACCTGACATGCAAAATCCCCCGATACTGATCGTTTATCTGTATCCGGGGGTCTTATTTTGTTCTTTTGATTTTAATAGATCTCGTCAAAAGACTGTCCGTCATCGTCTGTGTAATAAATGCGCTTTGCATCCTGAGTGAAGATCAGCTTCTGTTTCCCTGCATCATCAAGGCTGCACTGCTGATAGGTTACGCCATCCTCTACCGGAAGCATACTGTCTGCATTATCATAGTCTGCAGCAGTCAGATTGGAGGGTACATGGCCATACTCATAAATATACTGGGCCACTTCATCTTTATCTGTATAAGTGCCATTTTCATCCAGTTTCTTTTCGCTCTGCGAGTCTGCTGCATCCGATGAATCGGACCCATCTGTATCTCCTGCTCCTGCAGCATTTTCAGAATCCTGCAGCTGCTCCAGGTCGCTTTCATCAGCTACTGCCATCTCATCGTCACCATTCTGGTCCATGGCCTCCACTTCATCCTCACTCAAAGGTTCCAGGTCATCCTGAAAAGCGGATTTCGTCGTATTTTCCTTATCTTTGCAGCCTCCCAGCATCATCGCTGCCACCCCGGCAAGCACCAGGATAAAATATCTGAACTTTTTCATGATCAATCTCCTTTCATGGAATATCGTTCTCGTAAAAGTGAAATTTCTCTTTTCCATCCTTCATCATCATTTGGTGTCTCCAGAATAAAGGGAATTCCTCAAGAGCCGGATGGCACACCACATTCACAAGTGCATCCAGGCCGATCTGACCTTCACCGATCTTTGCATGACGATCCTTATGACTGCCCAGTCCGTTTATACTGTCGTTAAGATGAACAGCCTTCAATCTGGAAAGGCCGATCACCCGGTCAAACTCATCAAGAACACCATCCAGATCATGGACAATATCATAACCGCCATCCCATACATGACAGGTATCCAGGCAAACACCCAGTTTATTATTTTTTTCCACCCTGTCAATGATATCACGAAGTTCCTGAAACGTTGCTCCTACTTCTGAACCCTTGCCGGACATAGTTTCCAGAAGGACGGTCGTACTCTGTTCTTCTGTAAGGACATCATTGAGGATTTCCGCAATTTTGGTAATTCCCGTCTCAGTTCCCTGCCTACATGACTGCCCGGGTGAAAATTATAATAATTTCCCGGTGTATATTCCATACGTTTCAGATCATCTGCCATGATCTCTCTTGCAAAATCTCTCAGATTTTCTTTTGCGGCACAGGCATTCATGGTATACGGTGCATGTGCCACCAGCTTTCCAAAATGATTTTCCCTGGAAAGCTCCAGAAATCTTTCCACATCTGCGGGATCGATCTCTTTTGCCTTGCCTCCTCTGGGATTTCGGGTAAAAAAAGCGAACGTATTTCCGCCGTTTTTCAGCATCTGACGTCCCATGGCAGCATAGCCTTTGGACGAACTTGTATGATTTCCGATATATAATACCATATCAGCACCAGCTCCCTGTAGTTTATATTTCTGCCTTTTGGCCTAACTATTATATCAAAAACTTCTTTTTCTGAAAAGTCCGCGATTCTTTCTTTACAATACTTACCATTCTTTCTATAATAAAGATATCTTTACATATGAAGGAGAGAAAGAATGGCAAACGACAATCGAGGCGGCCGCTCATGGCCATGATCCGGAGCAGGCACGCAGAGAAGCCGCCAAAGCACGAGAAGCACGGCGGAAACATTCTGGTTCTGCATCCCGTAATTCCCGTTCACATTCCACCGGGACTCACAAGAATGACATCAGCAAAAAATCCAGATATTACCAGGTACGCCGTCAGAAAATGTTTCTTGCAGCTGGCGGGATCCTGATCATACTTGTTCTTGTGATCATTTTTCCGCACGTGCATGCATTTCTTCCCGGAAAGCTGCAGAAGCCGCCGCTTTGCAAAAGGCCCAGGAAGAGGAGGCCGCAAAAAAGGCAAAAGAAGAAGCTGCTGTGAAAGATCCCGTTTCACTGACGCTCAGCGTAGTCGGGGACTGCACGTTGGGTACCGATGAGACCTTTGATTATGACACAAGTCTGAACGCATGCTACGATAACAACGGCAAAGATTATTTCTTTAAAAATGTAAAAAGCATCTTTGAGGCAGATGACCTGACAATTGCCAATTTTGAAGGAACTCTCACTGATTCCGATGCCAGAGAAGATAAAACCTTTGCATTTAAAGCACCCGCCGAATATGCTCAGATACTCACCAGCGGTTCCGTTGAAGCCGTAAACACTGCAAACAATCACAGCCACGATTACGGAGAGCAGAGCTACACGGATACTCTGACTGCTCTGGACAATGCGGGCATTACACACTTCGGTTATGATGATACTGCAGTTATGGACATCAAGGGGATCAAGTTGGTCTTGTCGGAATTTACGAGCTGAAGGATCATCTTGGACGCGAACAGCAGCTGAAAGATAATATCGCAAAGGTCAAAGCAGATGGAGCAGAGCTTATAGTTGTGATCTTCCACTGGGGCAATGAGACTGAAACAGTTCCTGATACCAATCAGATGACCCTTGGCCGTCTTGCTATCGATGAAGGTGCAGATCTGGTATGTGGCCATCATCCGCATGTACTCCAGGGAATCGAAACCTATAAAGGAAAAAACATCGTCTACAGTCTTGGCAATTTCTGTTTTGGAGGAAACAGTTCTCCAAGTGATATGGACACCATGATCTTCCAGCAGACCTTCACTGTCACCTCAGAAGGCGTACAGCTGATAACGTGACCAATATCATTCCCTGCTCTATTTCTTCCGCAGATGGCTACAACAATTATCAGCCAACTCCTGCATCCGGAGATGAGGCATCCAGGATCAAATCCAAGATAGAGGAATGCAGTGCTGCGATTCCTGCCGCGGATTCTTCATCCGCTACATCGGAAGGCTCTGACAGTGAAGAATAAATAGCATAACAAAAATAATATCCCAACAGATCCTGTGCTGCATGTTTCCATGCTACGATCCGTTGGGATATTATTTATATAAAAGTAATTTTAAATCTTATTCGATCATCATGGCATCCCCGAAACTGAAGAAACGATATCTTTCCTTCACAGCTTCCTCATAAGCAGCCATAATATGTTCTTTTCCGGCAAGGGCTGAAACTAACATCAGAAGCGTTGACTCCGGCAGATGGAAATTGGTAATCAGTCCATCGATAGCTTTGAATTTATATCCAGGATAGATAAAGATCTCTGTCCATCCGCTTCCGGCCTTCACGATTCCATCCTCTCCGGCTGCGGACTCCAGGGTACGGCAACTGGTAGTTCCCACAGAAATCACTCTTCCGCCGTTTTTCTTTGTATCATTGATCAGTTTTGCCTGATCTTCTTCCACAATATAAAACTCCGAGTGCATGTGGTGCTTTTCTACATCATCTACCTTTACCGGGCGGAAGGTTCCGAGACCTACATGTAAAGTTACATGTGCAATATTCACACCCTTCTCCTTTACTTTCTCAAGAAGCTCCGGCGTGAAGTGAAGTCCTGCGTAGGTGCGGCAGCAGATCCCTCATTCTTTGCATATACAGTCTGATAACGGTTCTTATCCTTCAGCTTGTGGGTAATATACGGCGGCAGCGGCATTTCTCCCAGCTGATCCAGGATCTCTTCGAAAATCCCCTCATAATGGAACTGAATCAGACGGTTTCCCTCATCTACAATATCAATGATCTCACCCTTCAGGATACCGTCACCAAAAGTGATCTTTGCACCGGGACGTGCTTTTTTTTCCCGGCTTTACAAGACACTCCCAGATATCATTTTCGCGGCGTTTCAGAAGCAGGATCTCGATCAGCGCTCCAGTTTCTTCCTTGTGACCATAAAGACGTGCCGGGATAACCTTGGTATCATTGATCACAAGACAGTCTCCCTTATGCAGGTAATCCAGTATATCGGTAAAATGACGATGTTCGATACTTCCATCTTTCAGGGACAGATGCATCAGTCTGGAAGAACTTCTGTCCTCCAGCGGATCCTGAGCGATCAGTTCCTGCGGCAGATCATAATAAAAATCTGATGTTTTCATAATTATTTTTCCACTTCCTCTTTCCACTGTTTGCGAAGCCTGCGGACCTCGTTCCACTCTTTGTTGGTCAGATCAGCCTTTGGTAAAAGATCCGGCCTCCATTTGGCTGTACGGATGATAGACTGCTCTCTTCTCCATTTATCCACATTGGCATGGTGTCCGGAAAGCAGCACCTCCGGAACCTTTTTGCCATGCCATTCCTCCGGGCGGCTGTACTGGGGATACTCCAGAAGATTCCCGGAAAAGGATTCCGTCTCACCGGATTCCTGATTATTCAGAACACCTGGTACCATTCTGGAAATAGAATCCATCATGACCATAGCCGGAAGTTCTCCTCCGGTAAGTACATAATCACCAATGGAAACATAGTCTGTTACGATTTCTTCCAGAACACGCTCATCAATTCCCTCATAATGACCACAGAGGAAAACCAGGTCTTCTTCCAGGGCAAACTCTTTTGCCATATCCTGATTGAAGGTTTTTCCCTGAGGAGTCAGAAAGATCACGCGGGGTTTCCTTCCAATACGTTCTGCAATGGATTCATAAGACAGATATACCGCTCCGCCTGCATCAGCATTCCGGCTCCGCCGCCATAAGGATAATCATCTACCTTCTGGTGCTTATTGAATGCAAAATCCCGTATATTGATCGCTTCCAGTGATAACAGTCCCTTTGTAATGGCACGGCCTGTAATACTTGTGTTCATTCCGTTCTCGATCATTCCGGAAATAATGTAAGTACATGATAATTCATTTAAACAAGCCCTTTCATCAAATGTACAGTCATGGTATTTTTTTCAACATCCACATCAAGAACACAGTCATGGATCGCAGGAAGCAGGATTTCCTCGCCATCCACACGATCTACAATATAAACATCATTGGCGCCGGTCTCCATCACATCACGGAGCACTCCGAATTTCTCCCCATTCTCCAGAAGTACCTCCATTCCGATGAGATCCGCCACATAATATTCGTCCTCGCCAAGCTCCTGTGCCTCTTCACGTGGGATCCAGAGCTCACGGCCCTTATACATTTCAATATCATTGATGTTGTCAATGCCTTCAAACTTCAGGATCGCAAGATTTTTAAAAAACTTTACATTCTGAATATTCAGTCTGCGAAGCTCTTTTCCTGTATCCAGAAGCACATATTCAATATCAAGAAAACGCTCTGCGTCATCCGTTGTCGGAAAAACTTTTACTTCACCACGGACGCCATGGGTCGTTGTAATAACTCCTACCTTTAATAAATCTTCCATTTTTGCTCCCTTTCAGAGTAAAAACAGGAGCCATGGAATCCACAGCTCCTGTCTCTTTTTCATTGCAGAATATCTACAATCACTTTTTTTTGCTGCTTTTGAAGAAGCCGCTTTCACAACAGTACGGATTGCCTTGCAATTCTGCCTGTCTTCCGATAACCTTACCCATATCGGCCGGTCCGACCTTCAGTTCAACAACAATCGCGTCGTCTTTTTCAGTCTCAGTAACGACTACTTCATCCGGATTTTCAACAAGAGATTTTGCAATTACTTCTACAAGTTGTTTCATTACATACCTCCTTGCTCCTGCCTCATTGAGGCCACAGATCCAAATCTGTCAGGTATTATTTCTCGATTCCGGCAAGTTTAAGAAGCTTAGCAACTACCTCTGTAGGCTGAGCACCAGCTGCAAGCCATTTTTTTGCTGCCTCTTCATCGATTTTGTATACGCTTGGGTCAAGGTTCGGATCATATGTTCCGATCTCTGCGATGCATCTTCCGTCACGTTTGCAGCGGGAATCTGCTACTACGATTCTATAAAAAGGTGCTTTCTTCTGTCCCATTCTTCTTAATCTGATCTTAACTGCCATTTTTGTTTTCCTCCAATTATCTTTCTGAAAATTTATTGTTATTTATTAAAAGGGAAGCTTAAAGCCGCCTCTTTTTCCCATATTCATCTTGCCGCCTGTTAATCCCGGCATCTGTTTCATCATCTTCTTGCTCTGCTCAAACTGCTTCACAAGACGATTTACTTCTGTAATATCCACTCCGGCGCCTCTGGCGATACGGTTCTTGCGTGAGATGTTCAGAATGTTAGGGTTACTTCTCTCCTGAGGTGTCATGGAAAGAATGATGGACTTGGTACGGTCCATAGCCTTCTCATCGATCATACCCTCGATATCCTTCATCTTACCGCCCATTCCAGGAAGCATGTTCAGGATACTAGAAATACCACCCATCTTGTTCATCTGCTCCATGCTGGTAAGATAATCATTGAAGTCGAAGTCCATTTTCTTCAGCTTCTTTTGCATCTCCTGAGCCTGTTCCTGATCCACAGATGCTTCCACCTTCTCGATCAGACTCATTACATCGCCCATTCCAAGGATTCTGGAAGCCATACGTTCCGGATAAAACTGTTCCAGATCTGAAAGCTTCTCTCCCATACCAACATAGAAGATCGGTTTGCCGGTCACGGCTTTAATGGAAAGCGCAGCGCCGCCTCGTGTATCACCGTCCATCTTAGTCAGGATCACACCATCAATGCCGACTTTATCAGAAAAATTCTGCGCCACATTTACTGCATCCTGTCCTGTCATGGCATCAACTACAAGCACTGTAGCATCTACATTCACATTCGCTTTGATATCCTCAAGCTCCTGCATCATATCCTCATCAATGTGAAGACGTCCTGCTGTATCGATGAGCACAACATTCTGCTGATTGGATTTCGCATGCTCGATAGCTGCTTTTGCAATATCCACGGGATTCTGCTTATCTCCCATGGAAAAGACCTCGACGCCTTGTTTCTCACCGTTTACCTGCAGCTGTGTGATCGCTGCCGGACGGTAAACATCACAGGCCACAAGCAGTGGTCTCTTTCCCTTGGATTTCAGTTTGCCTGCCAGCTTGGCAACCGTCGTTGTCTTACCTGCACCCTGAAGACCGACCATCATAAGAACGGTAAGATCCATTCCCGGTTTGATCGGAAGCTCTGTTGTCTCACTTCCCATCAGGTTGACCAGCTCATCATTTACGATCTTGATCACCATCTGTCCCGGATTCAGACCATTCATAACATCCTGTCCGATAGCCTTTTCCTGAACGGATTTCGTAAACTGCTTAACGACCTTAAAGTTAACATCCGCTTCCAGAAGCGCCATCTTAACTTCCTTCAGTGCTACCTTGACATCAGCCTCTGTGAGACGGCCCTTGCCCTTCAGCTTCTTAAATACATTCTGCAGTTTATCTGTTAAACTCTCAAATGCCATTGATCATAACTCCTCTAATATCACATTGGAAATCGCCGCAATATCTTCGGCGTGGTACTTGTCAGCCAGTTCATGGATCTTTATGACCTGACTGCGGATGTTCAGGAATTTCTCGACCAGATGAAGCTTCTCTTCATATTCTTCCAACGTCCGATTGCACCGTCTGATCATATCATGCACACCCTGTCTGCTGATGCCAAGTTCCTCAGCAACCTCACTTAAGGAATAATCCTCAAATACCACACTGGTGTACACCTGCCGCTGCCTCTCTGTCAGAAGCTCTCCATAAAAATCAAATAAAAATGTCTGCTCTACAAATTTCTCCATCTGTAATCACCTTGGCTATCATACACGATTCCATCATACCTGTCAAGGGTTTTTGCTTTACAAATTTATTTTTTCCTGAATTTCACAAAAAAAGGCCGGAAAAGCACTTTTCTGCTGGGTTTTGCAGGCTTTTCGACCTTTTGTTATTCTATTTACTTCTTATTAATAAATGTGATATCTTTTCCATATTCTTTGATCAGCTTCGGAAGATCATTAACAGACACACAGCCCTGCCCTTTTTTCCGCACTTGTTTTGCCACACCCCAATATAAAAGGCTTGTTTCTGCACTTGTTTTCTCCTTATGATTCTATTATACTGTAAATCAAAAGAATCACACTTCCACATAACATGGCTATTATTCCTATTTTTTCCTACAAAATATAGGAAGGAGGATTTTCCTTGAAACTCAGTGCAAAACTCATCTGCTATCATTTACAGAAATCTTTTCCCCTGCATACATCCAGGCTGGATACAATTCCTTCCCTTTCCTGCCCTTCCTGCTTTGAAAAGAACACCTCTCTTCAGGATGGGCGTGTTTACCTTATCACAGATCCGGATTTTCAGCTCACTTTTCATCATCCCAAAAATATTCTGTTCCTGATGATTGGAAAAATCTATCAGAACTACGAATTAACTCAGCCAAACATGTGTATCATCCCTGAAGATATTCCGGTCAATATTGTCTTTAACAGGATTCAGGATATTTTTATCCTCTATGATCAGTGGAATCAGTCCCTGATGGATTCCCGTCTCCGGAATGCTTCTATCCAGGAACTTCTGGATCTTACAGCTTCCATTATTCCCAATCCAATGATGCTGATCGGTATGGATTTTACTATCATTGCCTCCAGAGACTGGAATCTGAGTGATCTTTCCAATTCTGTTTTGGGTTCCACTGAAAATTCCTGGGCTATTGTGGACAGCCTGAAGCAGGATCCTCATTACGAAGAGGCTTTTTATAAAACCGGATATTTTTATTATCCGGGAAATGGCCTTACTGCTCCTTCTCTTTGCGTAAATATCTCCAATAATGATAAAGCAGTATACAGGCTGATGTTTTCCGAAGGTGAGGTTCCCCTGGATGATACGTTTGGTTTTGTTCTGGAGTACCTTTCCCAGATGGTATCCCATGCACTTTCCACAGGTATCATGCACAGCCGGGATAAAGCTTTTCCTCTTCATCAGATTTTTATGTCAATTCTGACAGATCCTGGAGCTGATTATGTAAAAGTCAGTCAGCAGCTGACAAATGTAGGGTGGCTTTCTTCCCATATATATCAATGTATTTTGATCCAAACCGGCTGATCGACCAGAAAAATCTGACCCTTAATGCCATCTGCAATTATCTTGAAAATACGATCCCGGCCAGCTGTGCTACCGAATATAAGGGAAATGCTGTGCTTTTTATCAATCTGGATCTCTGCACTCTGACTATCCATGAGATTTCCGATAAGATCGAGGGTTTTATCAAAAGCAGCATGTTAAGCGCCGGATACAGCCGGAAGATGCTTGGACATTTTAATTTCCACCGACAATACACGCAGGCTTCTGTTACCCTGCAGGTTGGAAAACGCAAAAATCCCGCAGAAAGTATCCACTATTTTGACTCCATCGCTCTGCCCTATATTCTGGAACAGGCAACCAAAAAGCTTCCTGCTTACATGGTCTGTCACGAAAAGCTTCTGTCAATGAAATATAAGGATGAGGCAAAGCAATCTCATCTCTATGAAACACTGCGTTGTTTTCTGGAGCACAACCAGAACATTTCTCATACTGCCAGCGCTTTATTTATCCACAGAAGTACTCTTCTTTATCGTCTGGATAAGATCAAAGCTTTTCTGGATTCAGATCTTACAGACAGAAACGAGATCCTGTATCTGTTGCTTTCTTTTCATCTGATGGATATGGAAGAAGAAAACCAGAATGCAAAATCATAAAAACGGGAACTCTCTTAAATATTTAGCGTTTTCCCAGCTGCCAAAATGCAACTGCACTGGCTGCCGCCACATTCAGTGAATCCACACCGTGTGCCATTGGAATACATACTGTATAATCACAGTCCGCAATGGTCTCCGAAGCAAGGCCATCCCCCTCTGTTCCAAGAACTACTGCCAGTTTTTCTTCTGCCATCAGATGAGGATCATCAATATCAAAGGAATCCTCCCTAAGAGCCATGGCTGCCGTCTTAAATCCCATCGCTTTCAGAGACCGGATTCCTTCTGTTTTCCACTCTGTTTTTTCATCAAAAAAAAAAATGTCCATGGTATCTGGAATACGGTTCCCATGCTGACACGGATCGCACGGCGGTACAATGGATTGCTGCACCCCGGTGTCAGCAGCACCGCATCCATCCCAAGAGCCGCCGCAGAACGAAAGATCGCGCCTATATTAGTAGGATTTACCACATTTTCCAGAACTGCAATCCTGCGGGCATTTTTGCATATATCGACTATATCAGGAAGCGCCGGCCGGCGCATTGCACAGAGCATTCCTCTTGTCAGCTTGAATCCGGTCAGCTGCGTCAACACATCAAATTCTGCCGTATAAACCGGAATGTCTCCACAACGACGGATGAGTTCTTTTGCCTCACCCTCAACATGTTTTATGTTCCACCAGAAAAGAAATCGGCTGGCACCCGGAATCCAAAGCTCTCTCAATAACCTTCGGGCTCTCCGCAATAAAGATCCCCTTCTCCGGTTCTGCCCGGTTCAAAAGCTGTATCTCCGAGATCCTGGCATATACATCCAGCTCCGAAGCGTTGAAATCTGTGATTTCTATGATATTTGACATGTTTATTTTTCTCCTGTTCTGTCTTCTTGTTTTCATCCTGCTATTGTAACAGAATCTCTTTGCAAAAGAAAGCCAGGTGCTATATGTTTCCACCTGGCTTTGCTGCTACTTGTAAAACAATTTGTTATATTCAGATCCTCACTTCCATCCACCGGATCATATCCCCGATCACTTCATCTTTACAATACTCATTCAGGATCTCATGAAAAAGTCCGCCGTAGATCTTCATCTGCTTGTCTTTTGATCCTGCTTCTTTAAAGAAATCATAGGTATCCTGTACACTTACCAGACCGTCTTTCTCGCCGTGTGTCATAAGGACCGGATAATGGAACTCTGCTTTTTTCTCTTTGAACCAGTCAAGTCCGTCGCAGATCGCATAGCATAACCCCGCTGTAAAGGACTGTTTATTGTATGGATCTTTTCCGTACCAGTCTACCACTTCCTGTACAGAGCATACACCTGACCCCAGCTGATTGGCAAGGCGCGTATGTACATCCATTTCTCCCGGCACACCACGTATCAGATTGCCGTTATCTGCGGTCAGCGCACCACTGGTAATGATCCCCCGGAGTTTTTTGTCCGGATATTTGGCTCCGTACAGAGAAACCGTAAATCCGCCCATGCTGTGTCCCAGAAGAAATACCGGAATATCCGGATTTTCCTCAATTGCCATATCCACAACTACGTTGGTGTCGTCCAGAAGCTCATTGAAATCTGAATAAAAAGTCTCTTCACCCTCAGACCGTCCATGTCCTCTGTGATCAAAACGATAGGTTCCGATTCCCGCCTCATGAAGTTTTTCCGCAAAATAATCGTACCTGCTGGTGCTCACAGAGTCCGTGGACAATCACGATCACCGCTTTATTGTCTGCTGCCGTTTCTTTTTTCAGATACAGTTTCGTTCCGTCAAACGATGTGATCATACTTCACCCATAATAAAAACCTCCCTTTTCTTGCTGCGAGATACATATCCCCATTATATGTCTCACGCTATCTGATAGGTTTATCATATCATGAAATCTGTATTTTGATAACCCCTATTACTAATTATCAGCAATTATATGATTTTTACAAAAAGTAATGAAAAATAGAGGAGTGACATATTTTGTTCTCTGAACTATAATCACCTCAGTACAAAGGGGCTGTCGCACTAAAAAATTAGTGCGACAGCCCCTTCTTTTTTCATTGTTAGGGCAAATCCCTAACAAAAACGCAGCGGAATATCTACATTTCCGCTGCCTGAATTTCTTATTCTACTTCTTCCGGCTCCATGCTGAGCATATGGCCTTCCTGATTTCCAATATCATATTCTGTCCGTATTCCTTGAAATACTGGTAGTAGTCCGCACTGTTTGTGGGATAGATCTTGGAATCGTGAATATGAAGATCAGATCCTGTCTCTCCGCTCTTCATAAGTGCCACCATAGCACTTGCACAGTGAGTTGCGATACGACAGAAACTGTTGAGGATATCACTAAATACCGTTCCCTCTTCCAGTCCGCATTTGCCCTGGCTCAGTCGCTCTGCATGACGCATCTTCAGTACATCACAAAGTCCTGTGATCACAGCTCCGAGAGGTGCTACTCTCTGTGCCATTTCTTTATCGTCTTTCATGAAAGCATTGCAGGTTATATTGATATCCTCACGAACTGCTCCATAACAACATTCAGCTCATCCCAGGCTTCCTGTGAAAAATTCGTATGGTTATCATGCATTTCATTGGACATATGAGCAATGTAAGAAGCATGATCACCGATACGCTCAAAGTCATTGATCGTATGCAGATACAGTGAAGTCTGTCTTGTCTGTGCAGAATTCATCTCTCTCTTTGTCAGCTGGATCAGATACTCTCCTAGACGACTTTCATACTTGTCGATCAGATCCTCTTTTCGCTGAACCTTATCATACTTATCCTGCTGATAATCATTCAGAAGATTCATGGCTCTGTTGACATTCTTACGGAGCTTCTTGGACATTCCGTTCATTACACGGTGACACTGTGCGATAGCAAGGGCCGGGTAATTCAGAAGACGCTCTTCCAGAAGATCAAAGTCTGCCTCATCTTCCAGATCTTCTTTGTTATCCTTAACAAGCCAGCATACCAGCTTCTCGATCTTTGAAATAAACGGGAACAGCACGATAACCGTTGCCAGACGGAAAACTGTGTTCAAAAGTGCGATCGCTACCGGTGTCATGGTCATATCCATAAATGTAAAATGTACAAACGCATTCACGGTATAAAAGATCACAGACCAGAGAATCAGACCAAACAGGTCATTGATCAGATATACAAGAGCCGTTCTTTTACCGTTCTTATTTGCTCCGATGGCTGAGATCAGAACTGGACATGCAGCACCAACACCGATACCAAGAACGATCGGAAATGCACTTGCAAATGTCAGGATACCGGTTACGGAAAGAGCCTGGAGCACACCGACTGTTGCAGACGCACTCTGGAGTACCGCAGTAAAAGCGATACCTACGAGAATACCTGCGATCGGATTGGAAAACATAGTCAGCATCTTGATGAACATCGGACTCTCACGCAATGGAGATACCGCACCACTCATCATCTGCATACCTGTCATCAGGATCGCAAAACCAAGCATGATATTTCCCACGTTCTTATGTAAGGTACGCTTACAGAACATACGGAAAATAATACCAACTACAGCCACAACAGCAGAAATAGTTGCTGTGGAAAGAACACTAGCGATTCCATTAGATCCTTCAATATAAGAAAGACATAAGATCCAGCCAGTAATACTGGTTCCGATATTGGCTCCCATGATGATACCGATCGCCTGTTTCAGTTTCATCATACCGGAGTTTACAAAACCGATCACCATAACTGTCGTCGCAGAAGACGACTGGATCACACTGGTAACACCAGTACCAAGTGCGACACCCTTCAGCGGAGTATTGGTCATCTTATAAAGAAATGCTTCCAGCTTATTACCTGCTGCCAGCTTCAGACCATCGCCCATTAGGGACATACCAAACAAAAATAATGATACTCCACACAACAAAGATAAGATCATTGAAAAAATTGCCATAATTTTCTCCTTTGTCATACTCGCTTCCTGTCATAACCTGTCAGGAGCCATGTTATCCTGAAAATGCGACTTTACATTTCCTTAATCTGGATTTTTCTTATTTTTAACATTTTCCCATTTATTATGCCACATCAATTTCCATATTACAACAACAGATTTATTTCGAAAATAAAAAAAATCGAAGGCAGCGGATCATCTTCCAAAACTCTGCCTTCGAAATGGGGATTTTTGAGTTATTTTTCACAAAATTTTCTATTTTTCCAGGCGCATCAGCATATCATCCAAAATATTTTCCAGGTACTCTCCCGTTGTTCTTTCCCCTTCTTTTTTTATCTGGAGCATCGCTTTCATATCTTCATCAGACAGACAGATAATCAGTTTTCCACTTTCCCGTAGACTTCCCCGTGCAGCCATTTTCGCATGTTTATCCGCTCCTTTTCTGGAAATAATGATCGCAACTTACGGAGAGCTTTTTCGTACAGATATTTTTCTGTAGTGTAAATTTCCCTCTGAGTAATAGGCTTTTCATAGTTTTTAAACTCGAACACGATATACTTCGTAGAAAAATACTTACAGATCGTGTCAAAAAAATCCTGTGTCACCCCGTTTTTGATCTTACAGCACATGTCAAAACGATACAGATTTTCCTCTGTTGTCTTCTGCTGCTCCCACAAAGTCAGATATTCTCCAAGGATATATTTCAGAATAGAAACACAAAGTTCCTCATATTTCTTGAAAGCTGCACTACCGGTCTCCAACACTTTTAACTGCGCTATATAGCTGTCAGCAACCGATTCCGGATCCGTATTCTCCATCTGGCTGCTTTCCTCAAAGATAAAAGGCTCCGGTCTCTCCGGTTCTATGTTTTCCACCGAATAATTCAGAATCGAGATCAGTTCGTTCTTCAGTTCCGGATAGTCCTCAAAGAGCCACAGCACATTTCGGATGTCCCAGACATATCCAAGCTTCGCCTCTTCGTACTTCTCTTAGTCTCATCAGAGACCAGATTCGCCACTACACAGATATTTTGTAATGGCAGATCCTTTTTCTGATCTGACACTGCTTTTCCAACCAGACGGCTATAACTCTGCAACCGTTTAAGTGTAGCGATTTCTTTGGAATCACTGTACATTCTGGTCATAAAGACCCATTCATCGCTTTGGAAAGAAACCCCTTTATATGTAAGGTATTTTTCAAAAAGCTGCTTAAAGCGGGCCATATTTTCCCAGTTTTTCATCTGCACATCACCCTCTGAATTTATATAGGGTTCTAGCAGAGATTGCGAACGACCTGTTCTGTCACTTTTATGTTCGGCGCATATATCAGGCTTCTGTACATCCGGCTTTTGTTTGGCACAGAACGTGGAAAATCTTCCGGAAATCCCTTTAATCTGGCTATTTCTTTGTGTGTGATCTTATGATAGACGCCATGGATACGGATCAGCGGCATTTTTATCAGATTCAGACGAACCTGCCCGGATTCCCGATAACCGCCTTTTTCCCAACACAAAACGCTGTCACCGGCATGCGAAGCATCAATCTTCTCTTTCGCAAAATCAATTCTGTAATACCAGGAATCCTGTGGATTCATTTCCACCCAGCCATCCAACAGGATACTACTCTTATGGACCTGCACCGGCATGATCATATCCGAAGCATTCACTCTTTTTGAAACAATATATGCAAATTCTTCCCGCAGCGGAAATGCAGTAACCTCCGAACTCTGGATATTTTTATGCGTGATATGGTATCCATATTCTTGCAGCTGAAAAATGTGCTCCTTTATGAACCTTTCCATAATTGCTTTTTCATAACAAAAAGAATGGCCGGCGGTCGTCTTCTTTGCACCAGGGTCAAACTATAAAACACCTCTTCTGCTTTCGACTGCGTCAGATCAAAAGCCCAGACATCACTGTCCGGAACTGTGGCAGGATCTATGGAAGAAAGGCTGCATGCAGTTACATTTTGACTTATATTTCCTGATAGATCTCTATCACTTTTCTGTCCGGCCCATATGCTTTCAAAATCTCATAACCGGCATTTTGAAAACCAAGAGTCAGCGCACCGATACCGGCATTAAAGATCACCACTGTATTCTTCATATATTTTTTCCTATCTTATTATTTGTACTGTGACAGCAGCTCCAAAAGCTTACCACTGTTGATTGGTTTGTTATAATTGATCCCCACAAGCCAGGATATTCCCTGTACATTTCTGTAAAGACTCCGGATAATTTTTCTCCTTTATCTGCTCTATGGCTGTCCGGGCACTCTGGTTTCAGTTCAATCTCCTCTCTGGCACTACCGGCATAAGCATGTACCCGTCACCCCTTCTTAATATCCCCTGAAAAGCAAAATAATTTCACAGCATCATATGTCTATATGATACCATGAAACTATTTTTGCGTAAAGATTTTATAAAAAAGCCTCAGAGTATTTTCGCATATACATACTCTGAGGCTTTCTCTATAGTCCATATATATTTTTTACTCCACTGTCACGCTCTTCGCCAGATTTCGTGGTTTATCCACATCCAGGCCTTTGGCTACGCTTACGTAGTAGCCCAGAAGCTGAAGCGGGATCACTGCCAGGGATGTTGCAAAGTGCGGGTCTGTTTTCGGGATGTAGACGGTGAAGTCTGCAGTATCCTCGATATTGTAATTGCCAAATGTGGTCAGGCCCATAAGGTAGGCGCCACGGCTCTTACACTCAACCATATTGCTGACTGTTTTTTCGTAGAGATCCGGCTGGGTCAGCACACCGATCACAAGAGTCCCGTCTTCGATCAGGGAGATCGTTCCGTGTTTCAGCTCTCCGGCAGCATAGGCTTCAGAGTGAATGTAACTGATCTCTTTCATCTTCAGACTGCCCTCCAGGCTGATAGCGTAATCAATTCCTCTTCCTACAAAGAAAGCATCTTTTACATTGCCTGTTTGGAGGCAAACCACTGGATACGCTCCTTATCTTCCAGGATCTTACAGATCTTATCCGGAAGCGTCTGCAGTTCACTGATATAATTGCTGTAGGCTTCTTCTGTGATCGTTCCCCTTACCATTGCAAACTGGATCGCAAGTGTATAAGCTGCGATCAGCTGTGTGCTGTACGCCTTGGTAGTAGCTACAGAAATCTCCGGTCCGGCCAGAGTATAAAATACATTATCAGCCTCACGTGCAATGGAAGATCCCACTACATTAACGATTCCCAGTGTACGAATACCATTTTCCTTGCATTTACGAAGTGCTGCAAGGCTGTCTGCTGTTTCACCGGACTGGCTGATGATCACTGCAAGGCTGTTGGTGTTAAGGGCCATTTTTCGGTAACGGAATTCGGAAGCGAGTTCTACCCTTACCGGGATCTGTGCAAGATCCTCGATCACATACTGCGCTGCCATTCCTACGTGATAAGCGGAGCCGCAGGCTATGATATAGATCTGCTGGATGTTCCGGATGCTTTCTTCTTCCAGGCCAACTTCGCTGAGGTCGATCTTTCCATCCTTGAGCACGGAATTCAACGTATCCAGCACTGCCTTTGGCTGTTCATGGATCTCTTTCATCATGAAATGCTCATATCCGGCTTTTTCTGCTGCTTCTGCATCCCATTCAATGGTTTTCAGCTCTTTCTCGATCTCATCTCCATCAAGATTGTAGAAGGTGACTTCGCCTTTTTTCACACGCGCCATCTCCAGATTGCCGATATAATATACATTGCGGGTGTATTTCAGGATTGCCGGTACGTCAGAAGCGATAAAAGATTCATCTTCTGCCACTCCAAGGATCATGGGGCTGTCTTTTCTGGCTACATATATTTCACCCGGATAATCCTTGAACATGATCGCAAGGGCATAGGAACCACGGATACGCACCATGGAATGTGTGATGGCATCCACCGGTGTTCCCTCATATTTCTTGTAATAATAGTCAATCAGTTTGACTGCTACCTCGGTATCGGTCTCAGAATAGAAAGTATATCCTTTACGGGTGAGCTTATTTTTCAGTTCCTGATAGTTCTCAATGATGCCGTTGTGGACTGCTACGATATTACCATCGTCTGTCATATGCGGATGTGCATTGTTCTCAGAGGGTTCACCATGAGTTGCCCATCTGGTATGGCCGATACCACAGGTTCCCGGTACTGTCTCTCCGCCATTTGTCTTTTCTGACAGAACTTCAGTCTTCCCTTGGCTTTGATCACTTCAGTCTCGCCCTCTCCGTCACGTACGGCGATTCCAGCGGAATCATATCCTCTGTATTCCAGCTTGGAGAGTCCATCTAAAGGATCGGAGCTGCCTGGTGTCTACCTGTAAATCCTACAATTCCACACATATTTATCTGTCCTTTCTGTCTATGCAGGTATTTTCGCAAAAGACCGGGCTGTTACATCATATGCAACAGTCCGGTCAGAAGTTTCAGTTATTGCAATATAACATGTCCTACAGTATAGCACGTACCACTCTCGGTTTGCAACCCGCTTTTCCAGAGCTGCAACGATCTGATTCTTATGATCTGTTCCGAAAGCTTCCATAGTGATCCGAAGTTCTACGGCTGCATTTCGGTTCGTACTTACAAACTGGTTATGATCCAGTTTGATAACATTACCCTGATTTTCAGCGATCACACTTGCAACACGTACCAGTCACCTGGCTTATCCGGGATAAGTACGGATACGGTAAAGATACGGTCACGCTGGATCAGTCCGTGCTGTACAACCGATGACATGGTGATCACATCCATATTTCCACCACTTAAGATGGAAACGATCTTCTTATTTTTTACATCCAGATGACGGAGAGCTGCTACGGTAAGAAGTCCTGAGTTCTCTACGATCATCTTGTGGTTTTCTACCATATCCAGAAAAGCCACGATCAGCTCATCATCATCGATGGTAATGATATCGTCCAGATTTTCCTGGATATATGGGAAGATATTTTTTCCCGGAGTCTGTACTGCAGTACCATCTGCGATAGTATTTACGTGAGGAAGCGTTACGACCTCCCCCTTCTCCAGGGATGCTTTCATACATGCCGCGCCTGCCGGCTCAACACCGATGACTTTGATGTGCGGGTTCAGAAGCTTCGCAAGTGTGGAGACACCTGTAGCAAGTCCGCCCCCTCCAATCGGTACCAGTATGTAATCTACAAGAGGAAGTTCCTGCACGATCTCCATGGCAATGGTTCCCTGACCGGTTGCTACTGCCGGATCATCAAAAGGATGGATAAAAGTATAGCCTTTTTCCTCTGCAAGGGCAAGTGCATGTGCACAGGCTTCGTCATATACGTCTCCGTGAAGGATAACCTCCGCACCGTAACTCTTGGTACGCTCCACCTTGATCAGTGGTGTAGTAGTTGGCATGACAATGACTGCTTTTACTCCATATTTGTGTGCAGCATAAGCAACACCCTGGGCATGATTTCCTGCAGATGCCGTGATCAGACCTTTATTTCTCTCTTCATCAGAAAGTGTGCTGATCTTGTAATATGCACCACGCACCTTATATGCACCGGTACGCTGCATATTCTCTGGTTTCAGATAAACCTTGTTTCCTGTCATATCCGAGAAATAACTGCTGTATATCAGCTTTGTTTCCTGTGTCACTTCTTTTACTTTTGCTGCCGCTTCCTCAAAGCTTTCTAATGTAAGCATTTGTATTTAGCTCCTTTCTTCTACGTCAAAGAGGGCGTTTACAAATGCATCTGCGTCAAATTTCTGCAGGTCATCGATACTTTCGCCTACTCCGATGTATTTTACTGGTATGTCAAGCTCAGACTGGATTGCTACTGCGATTCCGCCCTTGGCTGTACCATCAAGTTTGGTAAGAATGATTCCGGTAACATTGGCGACCTCGGCAAACTGTCTTGCCTGGGAAAGCGCATTCTGGCCCGTGGTTCCGTCAAGAACTACCAGCGTTTCCAAATATGCTTCCGGATACTCACGTTCCAGAATACGGTAAATCTTGCGAAGCTCTTCCATAAGATTTTTCTTATTATGAAGTCTTCCTGCGGTATCGCAGATCAGAACATCTGCATTTCTGGCTTTGGCCGCTGCCACTGCATCATAGACAACAGATGCCGGATCTGCTCCGTCCTGGCCGCCGATAATCTCAACGCCGGCACGGTTGGCCCACTGTGTCAGCTGCTCCCCGGCTGCCGCACGGAAGGTATCTGCTGCTCCGAGGATGACCTTTTTTTCCCTGATCCTTTAATTTACCGGCCAGTTTGCCTACAGAGGTAGTCTTACCTACTCCGTTGACACCGATCACAAGGATCACGGATTTCCGGTTCTCGAACTCATATTCTGTGCTTTCTACCTGCATCTGTTTTTTGATGCTGTCGATCAGAAGCTGTTTGCACTGGGACGGCTCCTTGATATGCTGCTCAGCAACCTGCTCCTTTAAATGCTCCAGAATGGAGGTGGTTGCGTTAATGCCGATATCTCCCATGATCAGGATTTCTTCCAGTTCTTCATAAAAATCATCGTCAATACTGGAAAAACCGCTGAAAATGGAATCAAAGCCGGCAACGATATTGTCTCGCGTTTGGTAAGTCCGCTTACCAGACGTTTAAAAAATCCTTTTTTTCTTCTGCCATACTGATTCATCCCCTCTGTTACTGGGTAAGCTGGTTCTCTACTAAATCTACGGATACCAGCGTGGATACCCCTTTTTCCTGCATGGTAATTCCATAAAGCCTGTCTGCTGCATTCATGGTACCACGTCTATGTGTTATTATAATAAATTGTGTGTTCTTCGTCAACTTCTGAAGATATCCCGCAAAACGTCCTACATTGGAATCATCCAGTGCAGCCTCGATCTCATCCAGAAGACAGAATGGTGAAGGTTTCAGATTCTGGATAGCAAAAAGAAGTGCAATGCTGTCAGTGCTTTTTCTCCACCGGAAAGCTGCATCATGTTCTGAAGTTTTTTTCCGGGCGGCTGGGAAATGATCCTGATCCCTGCCTCAAGGATATCCTCGTCTTCCGCAAGTTCCAGAGTTCCACGGCCTCCGCCGAACAGTTCTTTAAAGGCTTTATCAAATTCTTTCTGGATCTCTCCGAATTTTTCGCTGAACTGCTTACGCATGCCCTCATCCAGCTCCTGGATGATCTGCTCCAGCGTTTTTTCCGCTTCCAAAAGATCGTTGTACTGACCACTCAGGAAGGTATGCCGCTCCAGCAGCTCTTTGTAATCCTCAATTGCATTGACGTTGACGGAGCCGAGAGAGCGTATCTCCTCTTTTAATTTATGGATCTGCTGCTTCATCACATGCCTGTCATTCATTTCTTCTTTTCTGTACTGCAAGGCATTATTCGGAGTGATCTCGTATTCTTCCCACATATAGGAAATTCTTGCTTCCCGGTTCTCCTCGATCTTTTCTGCCTGAGTCTTCAGTCGGAAGCATTCTTTGTCCAGAAGACTGATCTGGCCGGACAGCTCATCACGCTTTTCAAAAAACTCCTTATGACTTTTTGTGCGCTCTTCCTTTTCCTGCTGCCATTTTTCCAGCTGTTTTGCAGCCGCTTCTTCTTTTGCAGCAAAGCCTTCGATCTCCTTACGGACCTTGTCGATAGTCTTTCTCTTTTCTGCAGTTTCCTGGCTGCCTTTTTCCAGAGAATCCAGAATTTCTTCCCTTCTTCGAAAGAACTTCAATCTCCTCTTTCAGACGCCTCAGATTTTCCTTTATGAAGCTTTCCTTCTGCTGGGATGCAGATGCGTCAAGACGGATCCTTTCCAGCTTCTCTGAGGTCTCCGCTTCGTCCTTTTTCCAGTCCTCCAGCTCCTTCTGCCGGGTCTCGATAAATGTCTCCAGCTCTTCCTCATCCCTTTTGGATGCTTCAAGCTCCTGTGTGATCTTTATGTTATCTGCCTGCATGTCTCTTGCCTGAAGACGGATTTCCTCCTGCTCCCTCTCGATCCTGGTATATCCGCCGCGGATCTCCTCCGCTTTTTTCTCCAGCTGTTCAATGTTCAACTGGCTGTATTCTGCTGAATGGATTGTTCCTGAAATTTCTGCTGTAGCGCCGCCACAGTATCGCGCATCGCATTTCTCCTGCTGCGGTTATCTTCCATGGACTGTCGGATCTCATTATACCGGCTGCCAGCTCTTTTACCTTCTTTTCCAGTTCCTCGATCTCACGGCGACGGCCGAGAAGATTGCTGTTGTTCTTAAAAGCTCCACCGGTCATAGAACCGCCTGGACTCAAGGATTCTCCCTCCAACGTTACCATACGGATACTGTGCCGGTATTTTCTGGCAATGGCAATAGCATGATCGATATGATCCACCACCAGCACTCTGCCAAGAAGATATCCGATCAGACTGTCATATTCCTTCTCTGCAGTTACCAGCCACTGGCAAGACCAATAGCTCCCGGTTCGTTCAACGCACCTCTCTGATTAAACTCGCCTCTTGAAGAAATGCTGTTTAATGGGAGAAAAGTCGCACGACCATACCGGTTTTTCTTCAGGAATTCAATCATCTGCTTAGCAGTCTGCTCGTTATCCGTAACGATATTCTGAATGCTTCCGCCAAGAGCTGTCTCAATAGCGATCTCGTAATTTTTTTCTACGTGGATGATATCCGCCACTACGCCACGGATCCCAGGAACATGATCCTTCTGTTCCATGACACGACGAATACTGTTTCCATATCCATCATAACGTTCTGTGATATTGCGGAGAGATTCCAGTCTGGATGCCTCTCTGTGATAGGACGTCTGTTCCTTTTCCAGCTGTGTATTCTGCTGTTTAAGGGTTTCCTGAATGGCATGGATCTCCTTTGTAAGACGGCTGCCTTCTTCTCTGGTTTCCTGAATGGCCTTCGTGATAGTGTCGTATTCCTTCTGTGCCTGATCGATCGCTGACTGCTGCTCCTCTTCCTGGGTTTTCAGGGAAAGGATCCTCTGACTGATCCCTGCTTTCCGGATATCCAACTGCTCCTTCATGGCATCAAAACGCTGTGCCTTACCTTTGGTGTTTGCACGAGAATTAAGGATCTCAATGATCTCATTCTTACCATCTTCCACTGCCTGGTACATTCTTCTATGCTGCTCTGGATATTGTCCATTTTTTTCTGCTCGTCAGCAAGTTTTCTGTTGGTCTCCCGTAAATTTGCCTGAAGATCCGATTTTTGTTCTTCCAGCGTCTCCTGGTCTGCAGATTTTTTCTCCGTATCTTCCTGAACTGCTAAAAGACGGCTGCGATAATGACTGTCGTTCTGCTCTCCTGCCAGGATCTGCTCATGAAGAACATTGATCTCACCGGACAGCTGTTGTTTACGGATAGCACGATCCCGGCTTTCTTCCCGCAACGCCTCCATCCGCTCATTGAGCTCTTCCAGTATTTTTTCCAGACGTTCATATTCATCCTTAGTACGACTATGAGTATCCTGGGCTTCTTTTAACTGATTTTCTGCGATCCTGGTTTTTTCTTCCAGCTCGCGAATCAGATTTCCGGTGTGTTCATATTCCAGGAGGAACATATTTATATCCAGCTCTTTCAGATTATCTCTTTTTGCCAGATATATTTTTGCAGTCTCAGACTGACGTTCCAGCGGTTCCAGCTGTTTGGTCAGCTCACTTAAGATGTCCGTGACACGAACCAGATTCTGTTGTTCTTCCTCCAGCTTCTTCAGTGTGGTATTTTTTCGTCTTTTAAATTTGACGATCCCGGCTGCCTCGTCAAAAAGCTCTCGGCGTTCTTCGGGTTTTCCACTTAAGATCTTATCGATCTGACCCTGTCCGATGATGGAATATCCTTCTTTTCCGATACCGGTATCATAGAACATCTCATTGATGTCCTTTAGACGACAGGAGCTGCCGTTGATGCGGTATTCGCTCTCACCGGAACGATACAGCCTTCTGGTAACGGTTACTTCTTCAAAATCCACCGGAAGCTTGTGATCGCTGTTATCAAGTGTAATAGCCACGGACGCAAAGCTCAGAGGCTTGCGAAGCTCCGTTCCTGAAAAGATAACATCCTGCATGTTTCCGCCTCGAAGCTGCTTGGCGCTCTGTTCTCCCAGAACCCAGCGGACTGCATCGCCAACATTGCTTTTTCCGCTGCCGTTAGGTCCTACGATGCCAGTGATCCCGTTATGAAATTCAAAATTTATTTTCTGTGCAAAGGATTTAAATCCCTGCACCTCTATATTTTTCAGATACATTGGCCACCTGCTGTTACTTTATACTGCGTATTGCCTCTAGGGCTGCAGCCTGTTCTGCTGCCTTTTTTGTATGGCCGGTTCCGGTTCCCATACTTTTCCATTGATCAGCGCCTCCACAGTAAAACTCTTACTGTGGTCCGGTCCCTCTTCTTTCAGGAGACGATATTCCACCGGATGATTTCCGCCTTCCTGCACCATTTCCTGAAGCACTGTCTTGCTGTCATAAAAAATCCTCTTATCCTCCAGATCGTTCAGGATAAATTTCATAACAAAAGCCTGTGCCGGTTCAAATCCACCGTCCAGATACATAGCCCCGATCAGAGATTCCAGGGCATCAGAAACGATGGAATCTCTTTTACGACCGCCCATCATTTCCTCACCTCTTCCGAGGAGGATAAACTCCGGAAGCCCGAATTCTCTTGCACAGTAGGCAAGACTCTTTTCACATACCATGCTGGCACGTTTCTTGGTCAACTCACCTTCCTGATTATTCCGGAATTTTTTTGTACAGGAAATCACTGCTGATCAGCTCCAGCACCGCATCTCCAAGAAACTCCAAACGCTCATTGCATCCAAGCTTTCCAAGGTGTTTTTCGTTGGCATAGGAGCTGTGTGTCATTGCCTGCTCCAGTAAAGATTTTGCGGTAAACTGGTATCCGATAGTCTGCTCCAGCTTTTTTAAATTATTTTCCATTTCTTCTTCCCTTCGTTACCCGGCGAAGAGTCTCCACTGCATCGCCGACAGTAACGATCTCCTCGGCATCCTCCGGGGCGATACGAACATCAAAAGTTTCCTCCAGATCAATAAGAATCTGAAAAAAATCCAGAGAATCCACTCCCAGATCATCCACAAAGGTAGTTTTTTCTGTAATGGCATCCATATTTCTTCCCAGAGTTTTTTCGATGATGGTCTTCAGCATTTCCAGTTCCACGACTGTTCGCCTCCTGTTCTGTCTGTAATATTTCCGGCAATCCCGGTTTTATTTTTTTTCGCTTTTTTCTTTTGCCTGTGCTTTCTGCTCAGCTGCTATAAACTCCTCGATCTTTCATTGATCTTCTCTTCCTTAAACTGCTCGCACTGAAAGATCGCATGACGGATTTCTACACTACTGGCACTTCCGTGGCTTTTGACCACAAGACCTTTCAGACCAAGAAGCGGTGCTCCGCCATATTCACTGGCATCAAATGATTTTAAGGTTTTCTTAAGAGCAGGTTTTACCATCAGAGCTCCCATTTTACTGCGAATGTTTGTCATCATACCTTTTTTGATCATAGATATCAGAGTAGCTCCCACACCTTCATAAAGCTTGAGGATCACGTTTCCTACAAAAGCTTCACAGACTACTACATCTGCATAACCTGACGGGATATCTCTCGCCTCAATGCTTCCGATAAAATTGATATCCTTACATGCTTTTAACAGAGGGAATGTAGCCTTTACCAGCGCATTGCCCTTTTCTTCCTCAGCACCGTTATTAACGATAGCAACTCTCGGTTTCTTAATACCCACTACATTTTCCATATAGATGGAACCATCTGCGCAAACTGTACCAGATGATCTGTCTGGCATCTACATTGGCACCACAGTCGATCAGAAGGGAAACGCCCTTTGCGGTAGGAATCAGCGGAGCAAGAGGTGGTCTCCGGATTCCTTTGATCCTGCCTACGATCACCTGCCCTCCTACCAGTACCGCACCTGTGCTTCCAGAGGAAACAAAGGCATCGGCCTCCTGTTTTTTACAAGGTTTAATCCCACTACAATTGAGGAATCTTTCTTTTTCTGGATAGCCATGACCGGAGGTTCCGCAGTCTCGATCACCTGAGACGCATGCACCACACGGATCCTGTCCTTAGGATAATCCGGGTATTTCCGGAGCTCTGCTTCGATCACATCCTGTACTCCTGTAAGGATAACCTGGATGTTCTCTTTTTCTTTCACAGCTTCCACTGCGGCTTTTACCGGTTCCTCGGGAGCATTGTCACCACCCATTGCATCTACAACGACTTTTACTATTTCTGACATATGTTGTCCTTTCTCTGTCCGAAATCTTTTCGGAATGCATATGGTACACTGTAGTGAAAATCCTCAGACACATCCGTATAAGGATTTTCATTGCAGAGTACCAAAATTTAAGCGGATATTCGAAATCCGCATTCGCTACCTGCTCATAAACGAATAACTGCTTCGCAGTTTATCCGGTTAACGTGCCGTTATTTATGATACTAGAGTTTTGCCTGAGAAGTCAATATCTTTTACTCTTTCTGATTTTCAATCTGTTCTGCAAGATCATTTAAATATACCCAGCGATCCATTTTTTCGTCCAGTTTCTGCTGGATTTCCTGCTGCTCGTCGGAAAGCTCCCGGAGTTTTCCCGCATTTGTGGCATTGGCAGCCATCTCTTTATCAATCTGCTCCAGACGTTCTTCCAACGCTGCGATGTCATCGTCAATAGTGTCAAATTCTTTCTGTTCTTTATAGGTAAATTTCAGTTTCTGTTTCCGGTTCTGTTTCCAGGTATCTGCAGCGGATTTCTTTTTCTCAGGCTCAGCTGTTTCTCCCTGTACTGTACCTCCATTCACATCTGCGCGCGTTTCCAGAGACTGTCCCTTTCTTTCCTTTGCTTCCAGATAATCCGTGTAACCGCCCTCATACTGGACAAGCCGGCCATCCCCCTCAAATGCCATAATACGGTTCACCACATTATCCAGGAAATAGCGGTCATGGGACACCGTGATCACGATGCCGGAAAAAGAATCCAGATAGTCCTCAAGAATGGTCATGGTGGGGATATCAAGATCATTTCCGGGCTCATCAAGAAGAAGAACATTTGGTGCCTCCATCAGAACCTTCAGAAGATACAGTCTTCGCTTCTCACCTCCGGAAAGCTTCTCCACCGGAGTGTACTGCATGGCCGGATCAAAAAGAAATCTCTCAAGCATCTGGGAAGCTGTGATCCTTCCTTCTTTTGTCGGAACATATTCCGCCACTTCACGGATATAATCGATCACCCGCTGTCTTCCATCCATATCCGGAACATTTTGGGCAAGATACCCGATACGGATCGTTTCTCCGATCTGAATCTCTCCGGAATCCGGCAAGATCAGTCGTCTGCCATTTTAAGAAGCGTGGACTTACCGCAGCATTTGGTCCGATGATCCCAAGGCGCTGGTCACGAAGAACAATATGATCAAAATCATTGATCAAAAGACGACCTTCGATGGTTTTACTTACATGATGAAACTCTATGGTTTTCTTTCCCATACGGGTCTCAATGGAATCCATTTCCACATTCTGCTCTTTCAGCGGGGTTTTTCCCGCCTTCAGTGCTTCCAAACGGTCAAGCCTTGCTCTCTGTTTGGTACTTCTGGCACGGCAGCCTCTTGCTGCCCATTCCAGTTCCATCCGAAGTACGCTGCGGCGCTTCCGGTCACTGGCAAGCTCCATTTCCTCTCTCTGTGCTTTCAGCTCCAGAAATCTGGAATAATCTCCTGCATAGGAATATAATTTTCCGTGGCTGATCTCCAGAATCCGGTTTGCCACACGGTCCAGGAAATAACGGTCATGAGTGACCATGATCACCGTCCCACGGAAATTCCGGAGAAAATCTTCCAGCCATGTGACCATTTCTCCGTCCAGATGGTTGGTAGGCTCATCCAGGATCAGAATGTCAGCCGGATTTAAAAGCATCCTGGCCAGCGCCACTCTTTTCTTTTCACCACCGGAAAGATTGTCCATGTTAATATTCTGATCGGTAATACCAAGTGTATTCAGCATGCGTCTGGCCTCACTTTCGGTACTCCAGTCCTTCTGCCATTTGCCTTCTGCCACATAGTCCAGAATGGTCATATGCTGCGGAAATTCCGGAGTCTGAGGAAGCCAGCTGATCCGGATTCCGTTCTGAGTGATCACCTGCCCTTCGTCCGGTTCTTCCTCTCCGGCGATCACACGGAGCAAAGTAGTCTTACCGGTTCCGTTTACACCTATGATACCTATTTTTTCTCCCTGATCGATGCCGCAGGAGATATCATCAAATATCACCTTATCTCCAAAAATTTTGTGGATATGTTCTATATTAAGAATGTTCATGCGCATTTTCTCCGTTTTCTTCCAAAGTATATAAAAATCATTTCCATGATAGCGAATTTCCGCGTTTCCGTCAAGAATCACTGTTATGACAGGGGAAAGGGCTGTACCTCCCATATGGAAATACAGCCCTTTGGGGGATTTTTTTTTATCTGGATCTTGGTCAACAGTTTCTGGTGTCGCCAGCTGCTGCCTTATTTTCGTATATCCACCGCCTTTCGTATCTTTTGACGCTATTGTAAAAAATTATCGGGAAATGACAACAGACCTGTGACAAAATGACAGTTTCCATGAAATATGACATTTTTATGTTAAATATCTGCTAAAAGCACGTTCATTCCTGATAATTTTCTACACAATACGTCATTTCAGGCAAAAATCCGATATTGGATATACACAAAAGTTATGATATACTATTTTTACTACTCTTTTATAAACCGGAGGTTATATTATTTTGAATATTGCAATTATTGATGACATCTCAACGGATGCAGAAGCCCTGAAGAATATCGCTGTTTCCTATTTTGAGAAAAACAGATCCGGCAGAAATCTGTCATTTTTTCAGCGCAGAAGAATTTTTTGAAGATTATCAGCCGGAAAATTCAGATCCTGTTCCTGGATATTTATATGGACGGATGACAGGTATGGAAGCTGCGCGCAGGATCCGAAGACAGTCCGATAACTGCATCCTTGTTTTTGTCACTACCAGCAGTGATTTCGCTGTGGAAAGCTATGATGTAGGAGCCTCCTATTATCTTCTGAAACCATTTCAGCCAGAAAAACTCTGTTCCATTCTGGATTCCTTTCAATCCAGGCATTTACTGGCATCCCGTTACATTGAAGTCGTTTCTGACCGGGTTCCCATCCGGGTCCCTCTGCGCAATATTTTATATGCAGATACATTCCGAAATGCAGTGTGCCTTCATACCGACGCGGTCCGGTCCGTTCTTATCTTACCTTTCACAAATTTGAGGAGCAGATCCGGGACTGTCCCAATTTTCTCTCCTGTTACCGTGGCTGTGTCGTTAATATGGACCGTATACAGGAAGCTTCTGAAGAAGGCTTCCTTCTGGACAACGGGGAGGTCGTCCAGATCCGGAAACGTGGCTCTTCTGCTATCCGTAAAGCCTATCTTCAGTATCTCTTTGCGTCAGATGAAGAAATATCTCAGCTTTAAAAATGCCATTTTCAGACTGAATCCGCAAACCCTCCATAACGTGCCGCAATTTCCATGATCGACGCAGTTCCGATCCCCTGTCCGGAATGCTTACCTGAAAAAAATCCTGTTTTATTTCTGCGTAAGGGATCTGTGCAGCTGTTCTCTTCTTTTATAAGAAGTTTATTATTTCTGGTACGTATCTGTACACGGACAAATCTGGAACTGCCTTTCGGACAAAGCTGTGCCGCTTCTATGGCATTTTCCAGAAGATTTCCAAAGAGACGACAAAAATCTGTATCCTGGATCCCTGTTTTTTCCGGTGCTTCTACCTGACACTGAAAAAACGATCCCGTTTTTTCTACATAATTCTTCATAATAATGTAAAATCGCATCGGCAACCTGATTTTTACAGTAAGACTGATAGGTTAGCCGTTCCTGGAATTCCGGGTATACCGGCAAAGATATTTCTGCATTTCTTTATACTGCTCCCGTTCCAGCAATGCCGTCAGAACACGAAGGTGCTGACGCATATCATGGCGGACACGACTGGTTTCTTCCATCTGTTCCTTTAACCGGTCATAATGATTTTTCTGGGCAAGGAGACGAAGTTCAGTCTGATGATATATACCTCATAAGTCAGACGGATCTTATATGCTTCTGACAGATCTCTCCACAGAACACAGCCAAACGCAGCTGTCAGTACCAGCCCACCTGTCTCCGGGAAACCTCCTCCAAAAATCGGCTCATAAAGATACCCTATCCTATCTGCCACAAGAGAACAGGCATAAACCGTTGTTCCCACCAAAACGATTTTTCCATATCTGCAATCTGTTTCTCCAAAAGTATTGAGCAGCATATAAACTGCCGCCACTCCTTTGACAGCTTCACTGATCCAGCAGCTTCATAAAGAATCCCGGCCGAGGGAAGTATGTCCGCAAAGCTCTCCAGAAAGAAAGCGATCACGATCCAGAGATTGATCAGAAGAGTCAGATATCTCCCCCGTTTTTTCCCCATAATACAATCCTCAAGCCGGATCATACAGGAAAGGATCAGATAATAGATCATAGTTTCCAGTGCATACCAGGGCTTTGTGGAAAGAAGAAAAAAATTATGTACCAGGGAGCATAACGAATATCCTGCCACACAGAGACAGACCAGATTAAAAATAGCAAATTCTTTTGTCCTGGTTCTGACATGTACCATAAGAGTCCCAAACATGATACAGATACAGAACGCAATGGCACAGCCGCTTCCGAGTACCCGCAGTCCTCTCTGTATGCTTACACGGACCGGAGATCCCAAAACCGGAATAGCCTGGATTCCGGATCTGATATGGCTTTTGTCTGCTACTGCTATGACAATCTCTACAACCCCGGATCCCTGAAACGTAAAAACACGGTTCATGACCCGGTCCATATAGGTTTTTTCGTCAGGATCCCCCACTTCCCCGGCCAGTTCTCCATTGATATAGATTCGGTATGCGGAAAAAACCTCCGCCATAGATATCGCCCAGATTTTTTCCTCTTCGGGCAGGATCAGAAACATCCGGTATGTCCCACATCCATACGTAGAAGCCTCTTTATTCCCCAGTTCCATTTCATTACGTTCTCCGATCGAAATATAACAACTGTAATATCCTGGATCCTTTTTCAGCATCTCAGGTGTAAGCAGCTTTCCCGGAAAATATTGCCATTCCCTGGCAAGATAATGTAGCTTTGCCGCCGCATCTTTATCATCCAGACAAAGGATTCCCTGAATGGGCTGCTCGCCTTTCGCTGTATATTCATTATTTATGAGATACATCATAAAAAAAGCAGTCATAGATAATACCACAGTAAGTCCAAAGATCAGGATCCATTGCCTACTTTTCTCCTTTATGACTGTCACCTCGCTTTCCGGATCTGCTTCGGATTCCTACGATCAGCACTGTTATCATTGTTGCTGTCGTCAGGACTGCCACTGCAAAAGGATTCTCTTCTATATCATCTATTTTCCGACCTCTTACGCAGAAGATTCCTGTCTCGTCCGTGTCAACGATCAGAAGATCCTGCTTTTTATCCAGGAATGTCTTTAGTTTTCTTCCTCTGGAATCCGTAATTTCCATAGTTTCCGGATTTCCATTGGTAAACATCTCTTTTACCGGTATCATGATCCGGCTCCCCGGAATATCCGTGATCTTCTGAGTGCCTTTATAGATCTTTATTTCATATGAATGATTGGAAACCTTTTGTACCAGTGCCTGTATTGTACCATTCTCTGCTACCTTCCAGCTTTGTGCCACAGAAGCAGGGATACGAAGACTGATTCCTTCTTTTTCAAAATTTACATCTCCCATATATTTCAGGATAAGATCCAGACGTTTTCCACTGATCACAGTCCATTTTTCAGTAACAACTTCTGTTACCTTTCTGGCCGGCTGCTGCACTTCGAGTTCAGCCCGTACAGTTCTCGCACTATAAATCATACCGACACACAGCGCAATAACTTCAAGTATCAACCAAAAACCATATCGTATTGTTTTTTGCAGATTATACATATCTGGTCATCCCCATTACATATGTTTCATCTATCTGCATCCAGAATACCTCTTTTTCAGCTTTCAGGCAATCAAATCTATACGTAATAAATCGACATCTTTCGAACAAAACAAAGGTGCTGATCACTGCTATTACACAGAATCAGCACCTTTTCATATATCGTTATTTCTTTTTCTGCATACCTGGAAATCGCCGAAAATAATAGATGACAAACAGTACCGCAGTAATTATCCAGGACACCGGATAACTGAGCATGATACTGTCGATCCCCGGATGAGATCTTACAAAAGCAAACAACCAGATGATACGTAAAAGACAGACTCCTCCACAGGTCAAAATCATAGGAACCAGTACTCTTCCGGCACCACGCAGCGCTCCGGAAAGAATTCCGATCACAACATAAATAGCATAGGACGGAATCAGGAAACGGATCATATGCACCCCAATGTCTACAACCACCTGATCTGTTGTAAACAAATGGTAGATCGGATTTGCGAACAGAATAAGTGCTCCGCTTACAATAAACGCCGAAATGTATGCCATCACCATACAGACGCGGACACTTTTTCGCATGCGGTGGTATTTTCCGGCACCATAATTCTGTCCCACAAAGGTGGTAATTGAGATGGCAAAAGCATTGCATACCATCCAGAACACCGCATCAATCTTTCCCATAGTTCCCCAGGCTGCAACTGTGTCAGTCCCCAGTTCATTGACAAAAATCTGAATGGTGAGATTGGCAATATTATACATCACCGATTCCAGTCCTGCCGGAAGTCCAATCCTGAGAACTGCCCCCAAAGACCGGAGATCAAAACGAATCTCATGAAATTCCAGACGATAAATATCCTCTGCGCGCATCAGGAACCAGGTTACAAGGATGGCACTGACTGCCTGGCAGCTGACTGTTGCAAGTGCAACACCGAGGACTCCCATATGGAAGATCACTACAAATACAACATCCAGCAAAATATTCAACAAACAGGTAATGATCAGCACATAGAGCGGTCTTTTGGAATCCCCTACCGCTCTTAGGATACTGGATACCATATTATAGACCAGATTAAAAAATGTTCCCGCAAAATAGATATGCAGGTACAACACAGAATCCGGTATTACTTCTGCCGGTGTTTTCATCAGGTGAAGGATCGGCTCAGCCAGGATAAAACCTGCTGTTCCCACAATAATACTGGCAGCCAGGCAGAAGATCATGGATGTGTGAAGTGCTTTTTTAAGGTTTTTGTGGTCTTTCGCTCCGTAAAACTGAGAAATCACTACAGACGCACCGGAACATAAACCTACAAAAAACCTACGATGAGATTCACGATCATACTGGATGAGCCTCCTACTGCTGCCAATGCTTCTTTTCCCACAAAGCGGCCTACTACAACTGTATCGGCAGTATTGTAGATCTGCTGGAACAGAGTTCCAAACAAAATCGGAAAAAAGAATATCAGAAGCTGCTTCCAGATCACACCCTCTGTGATCTGGTTCACGGCGGTATTTTTCTGATTCTTGTTCTGTTTCATATTTTTTATTTCCCCCCAGAGTATAAAAAAGCCGGTATACTTATCTCAGCATACCAGACTCTTTTCGCATCATATATTGACTGTCTAATTAAAATTAGTCCTCAACTTTGATGATTTCCTTCTTATTGTAGCTTCCGCAAGCTTTGCAAACTCTGTGTGGCATCATAAGTGCTCCACATTTGCTACATTTAACAAGGTTCATAGCGCTCATTTTCCAGTTCGCTCTTCTCTTGTCACGTCTAGCTTTGGAAGATTTGTTCTTAGGACAAATGGACATAGGTTACACCTCCTTAAATTTACTGAATATATCACTGATAGCTGCCATGCGGGGATCCTTAGGCTCCTCCTTGCATCCGCAGGGACCTTCGTTTAGGTTCTTCCCGCAGCGGCTGCAGATACCTTTACAGTCTTCTTTACATAAGACCTTTAAAGGCCAGCATATCAATACCTCAAGATAGACCAACCGGTCCACATCCAGGTTCATACCTGTGAGATAGCTGCTTTCATCCAGATCATTGACACGCTCTTCATCAGAAAGCTTCATATCAAGCTTCTTCTTAAATTCCAGCGGTATCTCGACGGCTACTGTCTCAAGACAGCGGTCACAGGGAATGCCCACTGTAATCTTACCGGTTCCTGTAAGCTCAAGAACCTTATCACCGGTATTGGTGATCGTAAGCTCTACCGGTTCCTTCGCAAGTACCGGAAAACTTCCCATCTGAAAATCAATCTTCTCCAGTTCAGGAATAACTGATTCCTGGATCGTCTTGCCATCACAGGAAGAAATGTCTAATAAATGAATCTGCATAAGTCTCTCCTATCCACACTCAATCCATTATACATATGGTCTTGTGATTTGTCAACGTTATTTTCGGGAAAATATTACATTTTTTTAATTTTTTG